>OGUN01001321.1_pt1 | contig 17882 bp, 18 predicted proteins | sample 1553621 | NCBI WGS metagenome assembly OGUN01 (sample SAMEA2580300, study PRJEB22360) | human gut metagenome | biome: human gut; feature: human-associated habitat; material: faeces | place: Denmark | collected 2008/2010
GAACCTCGATCATCGTGCCGACCATGTAGTCGATCTTGTCGTTGCGCTCCGAGAACACCTGCTCGGCCGTTGTGTCGATGATGTTCTTCTGGTAGCGCAGCTCCTTGTGGTTGCCCACCAGCGGCACCATGATCTCCACGTGAACGGGGATGCCTGTGGCCTTGACGTTCATGGCCGCCTCGATGATGGCGCGGGCCTGCATCTCGGTGATCTCGGGGTAGGTGTTGCCCAGACGGCAGCCGCGGTGTCCCAGCATGGGGTTGAACTCGGCCAGCGACTCGACCTTGGCGACGATCTTCTGGAGGGGCACGCCCATTTCGGCGGCCATCTCTTTCTGGCCCTTCTCATCGTGGGGAACGAACTCGTGCAGCGGGGGGTCCAGAAGGCGCACCGTCACGGGGTAGCCGTTCATGGCCTTGAACAGCCCCTCGAAGTCGCCGCGCTGGATCGGCAGCAGCTTGGCCAGCGCCACGCGGCGTCCGGCTTCGTCGTCGGCGAGGATCATCTCGCGGATGGCCTTGATGCGGTCGCCCTCGAAGAACATGTGCTCCGTGCGGCAGAGTCCGATGCCTTCGGCGCCGAAGGCGAATGCCTGTGCGGCGTCTTTCGGGGTGTCGGCGTTGGCGCGGACCTTCAGCACCGAATATTTCCCGGCGAGGTCCATCAGTTGTCCGAAGTCGCCGCTCAGGTCGGCGGCCTTGGTGGCTACCTGACCGAGGTATACTTCGCCCGTCGAGCCGTTGAGCGAGATCCAGTCGCCCTCCTTCACGGTGAATCCGTTCACCTGGATCGTGCGGGCTTTATAGTCGATCTGCAATTCGCCGGCGCCCGATACGCAGCATTTGCCCATGCCGCGGGCCACGACGGCCGCGTGCGAGGTCATGCCGCCGCGTGCGGTCAGGATACCTGCCGCGTCGAGCATGCCCTTGAGGTCTTCGGGCGAAGTCTCGATGCGCACCAGAATGGCGCGCTGGCCGGTTTTCTCCAGCACCTTCTCGGCGTCCTCGGCGAAGAACACCACGGGACCCGTGGCGGCTCCCGGCGATGCGGGCAGGCCCTTGGTGATGACCTGCGCATTGGCGATGGCCTTCTTGTCGAAGACGGGGTGGAGCAGTTCGTCGAGCTTCGCAGGCTCGCAGCGCAGTACGGCGGTCTTTTCGTCGATCAGACCCTCGCGCAGCATGTCCATGGCGATCTTGACCATCGCCGCGCCCGTGCGCTTGCCGTTGCGGCACTGGAGCATCCAGAGTTTGCCGTCCTGAATCGTGAATTCGATGTCCTGCATGTCCTTGAAGTACTGCTCCAGGTGGTGCTGGATTTCGTCCAGCTCCTTGTAAACCTCGGGCATCACCTCTTCGAGCGAGGGGAACTTCGCCTTGCGCTCCTCCTCCGAAACCTTCTGGGCCACGGCCCAGCGCTTCGAACCCTCGATGGTGATCTGCTGCGGGGTGCGGATGCCGGCTACGACGTCCTCGCCCTGGGCGTTGATCAGGTATTCGCCGTTGAAGAGGTTCTCACCCGTTGCGGCGTCGCGCGAGAAGGCTACGCCCGTCGCGGAATTCTCTCCCATGTTGCCGAATACCATGGCCTGTACCGATACGGCCGTGCCCCACTCGGCGGGGATGTTGTTGAGTTTGCGGTAGAGGATGGCGCGTTCGTTCATCCACGATCCGAACACGGCGCAGATGGCTCCCCACAGCTGGTCCCACGGACAGGTCGGGAAATCCTCGCCGGTCTGCTTCTTCACGGCGGCCTTGAAGTTCTTCACCAGCTCCTTGAGGTCGTCGGTCGTCAGGTCGGTGTCGTTCTTCACGCCCTTCTTGGCCTTCTGCTCCTCGATGATCACCTCGAACGGGTCGTGGTCTTCCTTCGAAACGGGTTTCATGCCCAGCACCACGTCGCCGTACATCTGTACGAAGCGGCGGTACGAATCCCAGGCGAACCGCGGGTTGCCCGTGCGCTTGGCCACGGCCTCCACGGCCTGGTCGTTCATGCCCAGGTTGAGGATGGTGTCCATCATGCCGGGCATCGAGGCGCGTGCGCCCGAACGTACGGATACGAGCAGCGGCATCTCCTTGTCGCCGAATTTCATGCCGGTCAGTTTCTCGATGTTCTTCATCGCCCTTTCGACCTCGGGGCGGAGCATCTCGATGACGGCCTCTTTGCCGTGCTTGTAGAATTCCGCACACACTTCCGTGGTGATGGTGAATCCCGGGGGCACGGGGATGCCGATAAGGTTCATCTCCGCAAGGTTCGCACCCTTGCCGCCGAGCAGTTCACGCATTTTGCCGTTTCCTTCGGCCTCTTTGTTGCCGAAGGTATAGACCCGTTTTACGTCTGCCATAACTTTTTTGGTTTTGAATTATAGTATAAATATAAAAATTTTTTCTTTTACCTTACCCTTAAAGCCGAAAAATTGCGGTGACGTTTCCGTTACCGCATCCGTAAAATGCATTTCCGTCGAAGGGATTGCGAAAATACGAAAACTTTTCGAAATATCCAAAAAATTCTACCGGATGTAAATGAATACCGGAAGCGAATAACCGTAGCCGCCGCGATAAACCCCGCGGGAGTAGGTCGTGAGGGGGTTACCGCTCTTTTGGTCAACCAGATAGCGGCGTGCGAAAACGTCGCCCTCCGAGGTGGTCAGCGCCGTGTCCGCGAGGATACGGTCGCGCATCTGCCACCGTCCGCCGCGTCGTACCGTGCCCCGTCCGGCCTGTTCGGCGCGCCGGGTCGCGTCGCGCAGTCCCCAGCGTCCGGGGTCGGGGAGATCCGAGCGTCCCAGCACGATCAGTTTCACGTGCGGACGCTCCGCACGCAGGTCGCGCACGACCCATTGGGCCATGCGTGCGTCGCCGCACAGCGCCAGCCCCACGGTGTCGCGTCCGAGTTCGCCCTCGACGTAGAGGTAGCGGCGTCCCGGCTCGTCGCGGGTCGGGTAGAAGAGGTCTCCGTAGTAGAGCAGCGCAAAATCCATTCCGTCGAGCGAATTGAGCGTGCGGTGGAGGTAGGAGTAGTCGCCCCGGCAGGCGGCGGCGATGTCGCGCACGACCTGTTCGTTTTCGACGCCCCACAGGGCGACCAGGGGCAGGGCCATTGAGTCGATCACGGCAGCCGTGTTGCGGATTTTACGCGCGTAACGCTCTGCGGTCCAATGCAGACGGCCTTCGGGCGTGTAGTCTGCGTCGTCGTAGAAAAGCGCCGGGACGGTGTCGTAAATCCGGTCCACGTCGTAGAAAGCGATTCCTATGGGGCGTTGCCCGTAAGAGTGGCAATTAAAAATTAAGAATGAAAAATTGAGAATTATCAGCAGACGCAGCCACATGGTTCCGCCGGTTTAGAGTGGTTGTTCGGGCAGGAAATCGCGGGGCGAGCAGCCGAGGAATTTGGCGATTTCGTTGATGTGGTTGAGGTTGTATTTCGAAGGACTTTTGGGGCTTTCCACTTGGCTGATAAATCCGTCGCTCACCCCGATTCCGTAGGCTAAAGTCGCTTGTGAAACACGTTGAGCCATCCGCTCTTTGCGGACAGCTGCACTGACGTATTTATCGAACGCGCTTTTCGGTTTCACAAACATCTGTTTAGATGTTGTAAAACTAAAAAAGATGCCAGAGTGAAAGTTTAGTTATAACTTAAATTCGCTTACGTATAGGTAGATGTTTTGTCTCTTTTATCGGATTTATGGACATTTTGTGTTTCGTTCGCCCCAGCCTCCCCCCTGGGGGCGAACGACGGGCGCGGTGCGCCCGGAAGATTATCCGCACCGGGAGGGATGCGTCCGGGACAAGTGGGAAGCACAGAAGCCTACGACCGCTCTTGCGAGCGGTTTTGGGTACCTTTTGCCACCAAAAGGTACAAAGCCTCCGCGGCATACGCCGCGGTTAAGGCTGCTTTGCCGACCAAAAAGCGGCAAACAACACCAGTCGAAGAGTGCAAATATCTTTTGCAGCCGGGAGATACGCAAAAAATCCCCGCGTTGAAAACGCAGGGATTCAGTCGCCGGATTGCGAAACCCGGCGCAATGCGCCCGGACTACCGGATTCCGTATTTGCGCAGGATCTTCCGGATACGGGGCAGCCGCTCCGAGATCATGCGGTCGTAGCCCAGGTCGGAACCGTGGTCGCAGTCGATGGTTCCCTCGGCGTCCCGGCCGAAGAACCATTCGCCGTCGAGGAAGTAGACGTTGTCGTATTGCTTCGCCAGCCGCCGCATCATCCCGTCCGCGGTGTTGATCCGCTCGCGGTGGAATTTCGCGGCCTCCTGATCGAGGTTGCCTGCGGTGTGCCAGTGGGTCTGCATGAAGATCAGCGGTTTGTCGGGATGGGCCTTGACGAGCGTCGCCACGAACGCGTCGAGGCGCTCGCGGATCATCTTCGGGGAGGGGTTCGAAAAGGCGTCGAACAGGAAGGCGTCGGCGTCGGTCTCGGCGAGCAGCCGCGCGAATTCGGGCTGGAGCATGCAGTTGCCGCTGTACCCCAGATTGACGAACTCGATGCCCGTCATGCGGCTCATGCGCGCAGGATAGGTCATGCCCGGGCGGCTGGCCGAAGCTCCGTGGGTGACGCTCGATCCGAAGACGATCACGCGGTGCTTGTAAGGCGATTCGAGCGGCGTGACGGATGCACCTTCGTCCACGCCGATCTCCAGCGTCAGCAGTTCGCTCCACGCCGGCAGGTAGAGCATGCACTCCTTGGGCTGTCCGTCCATGTGCTCGACGATGGTGCTGGCGTGCCGGTCCTGTAATCCGGGACGTGCCGCACCGGCCATCGTCCATACGCCGTTTTCGCGGACGTAGAGATCCATGCCGCGTTGCAGGACCGGGGTCATGTTCCAGCCGTAGCTGCGCGGTGCGGTGGTCCAGCGGGCCTCGATCCGGCGGCTGGCGGGGGGGGAAAGCACCGCCCGGCGACCAGTTTAGCCGCAGTAGTGGCGGATGGTGGCGTTGTCGAAACGGTAGCGCGTCGTGTCGACCCGGTAATAGGGATGCCCCTCCATCGGGCAGGTGCGGCCGATGATGGTCAGCGTCGAGGCGTCGACGTACTTTTGCGCCGATGCGGCGTGAAACATCGACAGCCCGGCTGCAATGAATAATAGGTGTTTTATCATGGTTGGTTTGAGTTGGTCAGCCTTCGATCACGCCCGATCCGACCAGCTGGTCGCCGTCGTACCACGCCGCGAACTGTCCGGGGGTGATGCCCCGCTGGGGCCGGTCGAAAACGAGGTAAGCCCCTTCGTCGCGGACGAACAGCCGCGCGCCCTGCAAGAGCTGGCGGTAGCGGATGCGGACGGAGAACCGGGCGCTCTGCCCGGCGGTCAGCTCCCGGGCGGGGTTCACCCAGTGGATTTCGCCGGGCGCGATGTGCAGCGCGGGGCGCCACAGCCCGGGGTGGGCGTCGCCCTCGCCGACCCAGATCACGTTCTGCACCGTGTCCGTGGCGAGGATGAACAGCGACTCCCTGCGGCCTCCGATGCCGAGTCCCTTGCGCTGTCCGATGGTGTAGTAATGGGCGCCGTTGTGCTCGCCGATCTTCTTGCCGTCGCGCACGGTGTAATGCCACGGTTCGGCCAGCGCCGCGAGTTGTCCGGTCGTCGGCTCTCCCTCCGCCGGGACCTCCTCGCGCACGTATTTCGGCCATGCGGGGAGTATTTCGTGGATGTTGCCCTTTTTCGGGGCGAGCTTTTGCTGGAGGAAGGTCGGCAGGTCGACCTTGCCCACGAAGCAGATGCCCTGCGAATCCTTGCGTTTGGCCGTGGCGAGACCCTGCTCCTCGGCGATGCGCCGCACCTCGGGTTTGAGCAGCCCGCCGACGGGAAACAACGCCCGGCTGAGCTGCTCCTGCGAGAGCTGGCAGAGGAAATAGCTCTGGTCCTTGTTGGGATCGCTGCCTGCGAGCAGCTTATGGATCGTCCTCCCGTCAGGCAGCGTCTCTTCCGCCTTGCGGCAGTAGTGGCCCGTGGCCACGTAGTCGGCGCCCAACTTCAGCGCCTCGCGCAGGAATACGTCGAATTTGATTTCGCGGTTGCACAGCACGTCGGGATTGGGCGTGCGGCCCCGTTCGTATTCGGCGAACATGTAATCCACGACACGCGTGCGGTAGTCTGCCGAGAGGTCGACCACGTGCAGCTCGATGTCGAGTTTCCTGGCCACGAGTTCGGCGAAAACCCGGTCGTCGTGCCACGGACAGTCGCCTTCGAGCGTTCCCGTCGTGTCGTGCCAGTTGATCATAAAAAGCCCTACGACCTCATGCCCCTGCTCCTTGAGGAGCCAGGCCGCCACCGACGAATCGACGCCGCCCGAAAGTCCGATTACCACCCGTGCCATCCTTATTCCAATGTCAAGAGTCCTTCGGGCAGCACCAGGTGCATCGTGCGCCCCTCGAAGTCGATGCGGGCGATGAACTCCTCGACGGCGGGGACCAGCACCTGCCGTCCGCCGATCTCCAGTTCGAACAGCGGATTGGCGTCGCTGTCGTAGTAGTCGGTGACCGTCCCGCAGAGTTTCCCGGAGGCGCATGACCCGGTTTCGCCGGCGGCGGTCGCCGCCCTTCCGGACGAGGCTCCGGCCTCTTCGGCCACGACCGCGAAGCCGATCAGGTTTTCGAGGTAAAATTCGTCGTCGTCCTCTTCGCCGTTCATCTCGATCCGGAATTCCAGCCCGACAAGCTCCTGCGCCCTGCGCTCGGTGTCGAAATCGGCGAATGTCGCCGTGGCTCCCGACTGGCCGCGGCGTTCGAAACGCTCGCACCAGAGCGGAACCTCCAGCGCGTCGATGGTGACGCGCAGCGGGGTGTCGGTCGTGAAATCCTCGGGGAAAGCGGGGTAGAGCGAGAGCATCACTCCGCCCTCCGTGCCGAAAAGTTTGTTGATTCTGCCTGCGGGAACGATCATGTCGGTTGAATTATGGCGTAAAAATACAAAAAAAACGGTAATCTTCCCGTGGGAAGTTTACCGTTTTTATTCGGATCGGGAAACGTCTTGCCGCGTCCCTTCCCTGTGTCGCCTTATTATTCGGCGGCGGGAGCTTCCGGAGCGGCCTCTTCGGCAGCAGTCTCCGCAGCGGCAGCCTCGGCGGCCTCACGGGCGGCAGCCTCGGCAGCGGCCTTCTTCTCGGCGATTGCGGCAGCGCGCTCCTCCTTGATCTTGGCCTCGGCAGCCAGACGGGCCTTCTCGGCCGACTTGGCGTCGGTGGCCAGCTTGTTGGTCTTGGCTTCGATCTTGCCGGCTTTGGCTTCCATCCACTTGTTGAAGCGGGCTTCTGCCTCGGTTTCGGTGAACGCACCCTTGGCGACGCCGCCCAGCAGGTGTTTCTTGTACATTACGCCCTTGTACGAGAGGATAGCCCGACAGGTGTCCGTAGGTTGTGCGCCTTTCTGTAACCAATCCAGGGCTTTCCCGAAGTCCAGGTCGATCGTAGCAGGATTCGTGTTGGGGTTGTAGGTTCCCAGCTTCTCGATGAATTTACCATCACGTGGCGCTCTGCTATCTGCGGCAACGATGTGATAGAAGGCATAACCCTTCTTACCGTGACGTGCCAGACGAATTTTAACAGCCATTTGCTATAAAATTTTGTTGTAATTAATAAAAAACGCTCACCCCTTCGGGCTTTTAAGCCTGCAAATGTAGGGAAAATATTCCGCCCGGCAAAATAAATGCCCTAAAAAACTGCATTTCACGGCTGTGACGGGGTTGTCCGGAAGAATGGGACGGGCCGCTTCGGGTTGTTGCGGGGCGGGTCGGAAATGAAAGACGGATTGAATTCAATTGCCTGAAAACCAATCCGTCCGTTGTGATCCCGGCGGGATTCGAACCCACGACCGACAGCTTAGAAGGCTGTTGCTCTATCCAACTGAGCTACGAGACCATCGTTGAAACAACGCTGCAAAAGTAAGAAATTTCGGGCCAACTGCAAACTTATCGTCCGATTTCTTGCTCCGGACCCGGACGGTCCGCCATACTCCGGAAAAACGGTCCCGGCTCTATTTCGTGAGGTATTTGTCGAGATACATTTTCAGTTCGCGCGGCATGACGGGCTTGGTGATGAATCCGTTGCATCCCGCCTCCTCGGCGACGCGCCGGTCGGTGTCGAAAGCATAGGCCGTCTGCATGATGACGGGCAGACTGTCCGTATGGAGCCGAATCTCCTTCAGCGCCTCGATACCGTCCATCACAGGCATTTTAATATCCATCAATACGGCGTCGGGATTGTGCGATAGCGCATACGCCACTGCCTCCTTGCCGTTCTTCGCCCAGAGCAGGTCATACTCTTTCTTGAGGATTATTTCCAGCAGCTTGTAATTGCTTTCCACGTCTTCTGCAATCAGGATCAACGGCTTACGTTCGGATGTATTGTTGTCTGTCATTGTGTATTACGTTGCAGTTCCCGCAAATATAGGAAATTTTTTCCAAAACCGTCGTTCGTCAACGGTAAAATGTTCCTTCGAAATGCGTTGCGTTTCCGCATCCGTCGGTGACCGAAAGACGCACGGCGTGGGTGCGCCGCTGCGCCGGCGCGTCGAAGAAATGAACCAGCGTTCCTTTCATCGGAAAACGGTCGCAGGGAACCCATTTGCCGTCGATGTGCAGCCTCCACGAGGCGATGCCCGAGAAGTTGTCCGCGGCGCGGAACCGCACCCCTTCGGCCCGGGTGAGGTCGGCGCCTTCGGCGAAGAGCGGACGGATCGCGGGCGGCAGCGTGTCGGCTACGATCGCCAGGTCTCCGGCCGTCCGCACCGAAGCCGTCACCGCGCCGTCGGCATATGCGCCTCCGACGCAGGCCAGCGAGCCTCTGCGCGTGCGTACGGCCAGTTGGGCGCGTAGTTGCAGCGGGCGCGGCACGCTGCCGCGGAGCGTGACCTCCACGGCGCGGAAAAGGGGCGTCGCGGGGTCGAAGAAACGGTAGGCGGGCGAGAGCACGACGACGCCCGAATCCGCCTGCGGGGCCTCTCCGAGTCCGGGACGGACGAAGATCGGCTCGTAAATCGTTCCTTCGGGAATGCGGACCTCCGCCTCGCGTCCGACGCGCAGGACCGAAGTCCGGTCGGGCCGCAGCGTCACGGCCGTGGTGTCGGCCTCGGCGCGGAACTCCCCGGCGCGTCCGCGGACGGCGAATTCCAGCGTCGAGACATTGCCGCAGTCGTCCTCGGCCTCGATGCGGATGCGGCGCACCTGCCCTTCCGCCGTGCGTATCAGCCCGCGTTCCGCCATCGTCGGGTAGAAACTGTCGGGCGCGCCCTCCAGCTGGGCCAGGCGGATCGCCTCGTTGTGCGAATTGATTTGTATCGGGTAACAGCTCACGGCATCGCTGCAACGCGATATGTCGTAGGTGAAGCTGTCCATGCGGAATTCGAAGCAGGGGATGCCGTCCGCGAAGGCTGTGACGCGCCATACCCCGAAGGAGTTCCAGACATCGTTGCGGCGGTCGGTGACTTCGGCCACGAAATAGCCCCTGCGGCCCACGCCGACGGGCCCGTCGTGGGTCAGGGCGTAACGGCCTGCGGCCGTGCGGACCACGGCGTAGCTCTCCGGGACGCTGCGCACGGGCACGCCCTGCACGGTGTCGACCTCGACGTAGTGCAGGCGCACGATGCGCGGCGGATATTCATCCCTGGGGCGGATGATTCCTTCGCGGACGGGGTTGTAGAGCCGCTGGGTCTCCGTGTCGCGGATTTCGTAATGGAGGTGCGGGCCGCCCGACGAACCGCTGTCGCCCGAGTAAGCCACCACGTCGCCCTGCTTCACGGGCCAGGTTCCGGGACCGAACCAGAGGTTCACGCCGTTCGAACGGCGTTCGTAACGCTCCCTGCGCACGTGCCGCTCGATGTCGTCGCGGAAACGCCGGAGGTGGCCGTAGACGACCGTCGTGCCGTTGCGGAGCGTGAGGTAGACGGCGCGCCCGTAGCCGCCCGCCTGCAATACCACGCGCGAAACGTAGCCGTCGGCCGCGGCCACGACCGGTTTGCCCTCCTCGGCGTCGGTCTTGATGTCCACGCCCGCATGGAAATGCCCGGGACGGATTTCGCCGAAATTGGCCGAGTAGAGCCGTTGTTTGAGCTCCCGCAGGGGGTAGATGTAGTCGTTGGGGGCGAGTTGCTGGCCTTGTGCCCCGAGGCAGGCCGTCGTAAGCAAAAAAAGTATTAGAAATCGTTGCATGTGTCCGTCTCCCTGACCATTGCCGAGGCTGCGTCCATGACGGCCTCGTAGTCGTATCCGAGCGAAAGCCCGTAGCGTATCAGTCTGGTTTTCAGTTCGTATTGCGAGGTGTATTTCACCGTCCGGGCCTTGCGTTCGAGCTGCTGCGCGAGCCGCTCGCCCATTGCCGGACGGTCGGCCTGCGACAACGCCGCGTCGATCCGTTCCTTCGAAACCCCCTTGCGTTGGAGCGCCGTGCGGATTTTGTACTCGCCCCAGCCGCTGAGCCGCAGTTTTTCGCGCACGAAGGCCTCGGCGTAGCGGCTGTCGTCGATAAAGCGGTCGCGCACCAGCCGGCCGAGCACCTGCTCGGCATCCTTTTCCGCCACTCCCCAGCCGCGCATCAACCGCCGGGCGTCGCCCTCCGACTTTTCGGCGCGGGCGCAGAGGCGCATCAGCGCCGCGAGCGCCTCGTCGGGCGTTTTGTCGCGTTTTTTCCTTATTTCAGCCGGGTGCATACCATGCGCGGTTTTCCGAAGAGGTCCTCGCGGACCTCGGTGTCGGTGTATCCTTCGGCGCCGAGCATGCGGACGATCTCCGCCGCGGCGCGTTCGTAAATCTCGAACCAAAGACGTCCGCCGGGCGTCAGCATCTGCCGTCCCGCCCGGGCGATGGCGCGGTAGAAACGGATGGCGTCGTCGTCGGGGACGAACAGCGCCAGGCCGGGTTCGTGGTCGCGGACGTTGGGGTGCATCGCCGCGCGGTCGCTCTCGGGAACGTAGGGCGGATTCGATACGATCGCGTCGAACCGCTCCGGAAAAGCCTCCTCCAGCCCGTTCAGGGCATCGGCTTTGCGGAGCGTGACCGCCGCGCCGAGTTGTTGGAAATTCTCCGCCGCCACGGTCAGCGCGTCGTCCGAGATGTCGGCGGCGAAGACCTCCGTCCCGGGCATCCCCAGAGCCAGCGAAGCCGCGATGCAGCCGCTGCCCGTCCCTACGTCCAGCAGCCTCCGGGCTTCGCGCTCCCCGTGCAGGATCGCGTCGACCAGCTCTTCGGTTTCGGGCCGCGGGATCAGAACCCCTTCGCGCACGGCGAAGCGGCGGCCGTAAAATTCCGTGTGTCCGACGACGTATTGCAACGGTTCGCCCGCAGCCAGACGGGCTGCGGCCTCTTCCAGCCCTTCGACGGCGAGTTCCGCTTCCGGGTCGGTCAGCAGGGCCGACGGCGAAAGCCCCGAAAGCTCCGCCACGGCGGCCAGCGCGATGCTGCGGGCTTCGCGTGCGTCGTAAAGTCCCGTGAGCCGTGCGGCCAGCGCGTCGATGCTCCCGCGGCGCGTCATTGGCGGATGAAGTTGGCCAGGGCGATGGCCACGGCGGCTTCGACGACCACCGCGCCGCGCAGGGCGACGCAGACGTCGTGGCGGCCGTGGATTTCCAGCGGTTCGACCTTGTTGGTCGCCAGGTTGTAGGTGATCTGTTCGCGGCCGATGCTCGGCGTGGGTTTCAGCGCCGCGCGCACCACGATCTCGTTGCCGTTGGTGATGCCTCCGTTGATGCCCCCGGCGTTGTTGGTCGCCGTCGTGCCGTCGCAGTCGGTGAAGCTGTCGTTGTTCTCCGAGCCGCGCAGACGCGCTCCGGCGAATCCGCTGCCGAATTCGACCCCCTTGACCGCCGGGACGGCGAACAGCAGGTGGGCGATCATGCTTTCGGCCGAGTCGAAGAAGGGCTGTCCCAGGCCGAGGGGCACGCCCTGCACGCGGCATTCGACGATGCCGCCCACCGAGTCGCGGTCGGCCGCCGCGGCATGCAGCACCTCGTTGAAACGTTCGGGGTCGGTGCAGCCGCCGATCTCGGTCAGCCGGGTCGCGAAGCGGATGCTTGCGGGCAGCATCTTTTTGGCCACGACGCCCGCGGCCACCAGCGCCACCGTGAGGCGCGCCGAGAAGTGTCCGCCGCCGCGCGGATCGTTGAATCCGGCGAATTTGTGGTAGGCCACCAGGTCGGCGTGCGAGGGGCGGTAGTGGCGCATGACGGTCGAGTAGTCCTGCGAGTGGGTGTTGGTGTTGGCGAATTCGATGGTCAGCGGCGCGCCCGTCGTGTAGCCGTCGTAGACTCCCGACACGATCTGCGGTACGTCGGGTTCGCGCCTCGGCGTCGTGCCGGGCGCTCCGCTGCGGCGTCGCGCGAGGTCTTCGGCGAAGTCCTCCTCCGAGAGCGGGATGCCCGCCGGGACGCCGTCCAGCGAAATGCCTATCTGGTGTCCGTGCGACTCGCCCCAGATGGCGAGCCGGAAATTGTGTCCGAATTGGTTCATGGGCGGTTTGGTGTTTTAGACCCGAATATGTTCCAGGTCCTCGAAGAACCCGGGATAGCTTTTGGCGACGCTCTCGGCCCCCTCGATCTCCACGGCTTCGTCCGAGCGCAGGGCGGCGACGGCCAGCGACATGGCCATGCGGTGGTCGCCGTGGCTCTGCGTGCGTGCCGCGCGGACCTTTCCGCCGCGTATTTTCATCAGATCCTCCTCCGAGGTGTCGACCTCGATGCCCAGTTTGGCATACTCCTCGCGGATGGCCTCCGAGCGGTTGCATTCCTTGTATTCGAGGCGCGAGGTTCCCCGGATGACGCTCACTCCGTCGGCCGCGGCGGCCAGCGCGGCCAGCGCCGGGAACAGGTCGGGACAGTTCGTGGCGTCGAATTCGAAGGCCCGGAGCGGCCTGTGCAGGGCCGTCACCGAGTCCTCCTCGTTGATCACGGCGGCTCCTGCGCGCACCAGCGCGGTGCAGATGGCCGTGTCGGCCTGCTTCGAGAGCATCGAGACGTTGCGCACGGTGACCTCTCCGGCCGTGGCGCCCGCCACCAGCAGCATCGCCGCGGCGCTCCAGTCGCCCTCGATGCTGAAATAGGTCGAACGGTAGCGCTGCCGTCCGGGGATGTAGAACTCCTCGTAGTCGCGCTGGCTGATTTCGATGCCGAAGCGCGCGGCCGTGTCGAGAGTCATATCTAAATAAGGTGTCGAGACCGCTCCGCGTACGTGCAGCGAGGTGTCGCGCCTGGCCAGCGGCAGCGCGAGCAGCAGCCCCGTGATGAACTGCGACGAGACCGACCCGTCGACTTCGGCCTCTCCGCCCTGGATCGGGCCGCAGACCTCGATGGGGAGGAATCCCCCGTTGTCGCGGACCCGCACGCCCAGCCGGCGGAGCGGTTCGAACATCATCTGCATCGGGCGGCGCAGCAGCGAGCCGCGCCCCTCGATGGTGACGGGTGTGGGGCAGAGCGATGCCACGGGCGTGAAAAGACGTGTCGAGAGGCCCGATTCGCCGACGTTGAGCACGCAGCCCTTCGGGGACAGTCCGCCTTCGATCGAGAGCGATGTGGGGTCGACCCGGCGCACCCGCGCGCCGAGCGTCTCGATACATTGCAGGGCGGAACGCGTGTCGTCGCAGAATTCGATGTTGCGCAGCACCGAAACCTCCTCCGAGAGCAGTGCCGCTGCGAGGGCACGCTGTGCATAGCTTTTCGAACAGGGCGGCGTCAGCGTGCCTTTGACGCGGCCCGGCGGAACCGTTTTATCCATATTTACTCATTAACCTCCTGTCCCTTGCGGTTTTTCATCTCCTGCGTCAGCTGATGGCTCTTCTTCAGCTCGAAATGCTGCCCGAGGTAGACCTTGCGGACCATCGGGTCGGCGGCCAGCTCTTCGGCCGTACCCGTTTTCAGGATCTTGCCCTCGTAGAGCAGGTAGGTGCGGTCGGTGATGGCCAGCGTCTCGTCGACGTTGTGGTCGGTGATGATCACGCCGATGTTCTTGTGCTTGAGCGTCGCCACGATCGACTGGATGTCCTCCACGGCGATCGGGTCCACGCCGGCGAACGGTTCATCCAGCAGGATGAACGCCGGATTGATGGCCACGGCGCGCGCGATCTCCGTACGGCGGCGTTCGCCGCCCGAGAGCTGTATGCCGAGGCTTTTGCGCACCTTTTGCAGCCGGAACTCCTCGATCAGCGCTTCGACGCGTTCGTTCTGGTACTCCTTCGAGAAGGAGGTCATCTCCAGCACGGCCCGTATGTTGTCCTCCACCGAGAGGCGGCGGAATACCGACGCCTCCTGCGCCAGATAGCCTACGCCGAGCTGGGCGCGGCGGTATACGGGCAGGTCCGTCAGTTCGGAGGCCTGGCCTTCGTCGCTTTCGAGGAAAATGCGCCCTTCGTTGGGCTTGATCAGTCCCACGATCATGTAGAAGGTCGTGGTCTTGCCGGCTCCGTTGGGACCCAGAAGGCCTACGATCTCTCCCTGGTTGACGTCGATCGACACGTGGTCGACGACGGTCCGGGCCTTGTATTTCTTGACGAGCTCGCTGGTGTAAAGACGCATTGCGTTTCGATAATTTTTTTACAAAGTTATGTTTTTTTCCGAAAAGTTTTTTATCTTTACATTGAATTTTATGATTTTTAAAGCATACTATCGGCGAAATGAAACAATTTGATTCTTCCCTGCTGCATGACAAGCTGAAGGAGTACTTCGGCTTTTCGTCGTTCAAGGGAAACCAGGAAGCGGTGATCCGCAATGTGCTGGAAGGCAAGGATACTTTCGTGCTGATGCCCACGGGCGGCGGCAAGTCTTTGTGCTACCAGTTGCCGGCCATGCTGATGGACGGCGTTGCGATCGTCATATCGCCGCTGATCGCCCTGATGAAGAATCAGGTCGACGCCATGCGCACCTTCTCGGCCGAGTCGGGGATTGCGCATTTCCTGAATTCGTCGCTCAACAAGACAGCCGTGGCGCAGGTTCGGCAGGATGTGCTCGACGGCAAGACCAAATTGCTCTATTTCGCACCCGAGTCGCTCACCAAGGAGGACAACGTGGCGTTCCTGCGCAAGATAAAGGTTTCGTTCTACGCCATCGACGAGGCGCACTGCATTTCGGAGTGGGGACACGACTTCCGCCCGGAGTACCGCCGCATCCGGCCGATCATCAACGAGATCGGCTCGGCGCCGCTGATCGCCCTGACGGCTACGGCCACGCCCAAGGTGCAGCTCGACATCCAGAAGAATCTGGGCATGTCCGACGCCTCGGTCTTCAAATCGTCGTTCAACCGCCCGAACCTCTACTACGAAATCCGGCCCAAGCACAACGTCGACCACGACATCATCCGTTTCATCAAGCAGAACGAGGGCAAGAGCGGCATCATCTACTGCCTGAGCCGCAAGAAGGTCGAGGAGCTGACCGAGTTGCTCGTGGCCAACGGCATCCGGGCGCTGGCCTACCACGCCGGGATGGATGCGTCGACGCGCGCCGCCAATCAGGACGACTTCCTGATGGAGCGCGTGGAGGTCATCGTCGCCACGATCGCCTTCGGCATGGGCATCGACAAACCCGACGTGCGCTATGTCATCCACTACGACATTCCCAAGTCGCTCGAAGGCTATTACCAGGAGACGGGCCGCGCCGGCCGCGACGGCGGCGAGGGCTACTGCCTGACCTTTTACAGTTACAAGGACATTCAGAAACTCGAGAAGTTCATGCAGGGCAAGCCCATCGCCGAACAGGAGATCGGCAAGCTGCTGCTGCTGGAGACGGTTTCCTACGCCGAGAGTTCGATGTGCCGCCGCAAGACGCTGCTGCACTATTTCGGCGAGGACTATACCGAGGACAACTGCGGCAACTGCGACAACTGCCGCAATCCCAAACCGAAGGTCGATGCCCGGGCTGCGCTCAAGATGGCGCTCGAAGCCCTGCGCGACATCGGAGACAAGTTCAAGGCCGACTATCTGGTCAACGTTCTGGTGGGCAAGACCACGGCTCTGATCAAGAGCTACGGGCACAACAAGTCGAAATGGTTCGGTGCGGGCGCCGAGCACGACGCCCGTTTCTGGGGCGCGGTGCTGCGTCAGGCTTTGATACTGGGCCTCATCGACAAGAATATCGAAAACTACGGGCTGATTTCGGTCAACAAGAAGGGCGAGGGCTATATCGCCCTGCCGTTCCCGGTGACCGTGACCCTCGACCACGACTACGACGAGGAGGAGAAGGAGTCCGAGTCCGTGGCTCCGATGGGCAAGGGCGGCGCGGCCGACGAGGAGCTGTTCTCGATGCTGAAGGACCTGCGCAAGAAGGTCGCCAAGCAGCACGGGCTGCCGCCGTTCGTCATTTTCCAGGACCCGTCGCTGGAGGACATGGCTGTGCAGTACCCGATCACGTTCGAAGAGATGCAGAACATCACGGGCGTCGGCGTGGGCAAGGCGCGCAAGTTCGGCGAGGAGTTCATCCGCCTGATCAAGGCCTATGTCGAGGAGAAGGAGATCATCCGTCCGCAGGACATGATCGTCAAGGGCGTGGCCAGCAAGTCGGGCAACAAGATCTTCATCATCCAGTCGATCGACCGCAAGATGGATTTCGAGGACATCGCCCGCGCCAAGGACCTCGACTTCGACGAACTGCTGACCGAGATCGAAGGCATCGTCAACGCCGGAACGAAACTCGATATTTCCTACTATCTGAAGGAGTTCATGGACGAGGACAAGATCGAGGACATTTACCTCTACTTCAAGGAGGACGCCGAGAGCGACTCGCTCGACGCGGCCATCGAGGAGCTGGGGGCCGATTATACCGAGGAGGAGATACGCCTGGTGCGCATTAAGTTTATGTGCGAGCAGGGCAACTGATTTTCGGTTTTACAGGGTGTTTTCCGCACTTCGTCTGCGGCCCGGGACCGTCCTGTTTTTGCAGCTCCTGCTCGGGCCCGAAGCCCGGAAACCGTTCCTCCGGAATCAAAAAGCAGATGAAACGGGGTTGGCCTTCGGGTGCCGCTGGCAAGGATGTAACTAACCGATATAACCTAATTTTGACGCCTATGAACAAGAAGACTTTTACTTTAGCCGTGATTTTTCTGATCTGCGCGCTGGGGTGGCTCGGGGCCAATGTCTATTGGCGGGTGACGCGCTCCAACTGCGTGAATGTGTTCGATCTGGTCGTGGGCGTGCTGTTCGTCGCGGCCGGAGTCGGAATGGTGTATAACGAGTTCAACAAAAAGAAATGCAGACACCTCGATGAGGTGAACAAGCACAAAATTCCTTGACCGATGCGTGCGATAGACCGTTTTCAGGCCGTCATGGCCGTCGTATTTTTCATAGGGACCCTGGTTTCGGCCTGGCGGGTCGCCGTCGCCGACGGAGGGGACATCTGGTACGTTCCCGTGATCATGGCCCTGGCATCCGCCGCGATGACCGTCGGCGCGTTGCAGCACCGGAAAAGGAAAGTTACCCAAAATAAGGATTGACATGAAAACCAATCTTATGCAGCTCCTGCGCCTCGTACTGATGGTGCTGGCTGTCGCGGGCGTCATCTATGCCATCGAATTCATGGAGCGCGGCATCGCCGTGTGGTTCTGGGTTGCGCTGCTCGGTATCGGGTTCGTGGGCCTGCTCTATACGTTCCGCCTGACGCAGCGCCGCGTGGCCCGGGAAAATCGCGAGCGGCAGCGGCTCCCCAAAGAAAGCGAGCCGCCGCCGGGGGGGGGCCGCCGTTCGAAACGCTGACCGGGGCTGTAACCGGAGGATGTCGGTCGTTTTGCCGGTTCCGGGTGCGTGACCCGGCCGGAATCGTTTTCCGGGGTCCGCAGGTTCCGTGCGGCTCTTTCGTCCGGGATCGCTCGTCCGGTCGTTTGGACGTTGACCCCGGCTCGGAGCGTCGCTCCGAATCTTCGGTCCTGTCCGATCAGCCCCCCCCCTGCATGCGCCGGCCGCCGGACAAGAT
>OGUN01001335.1_pt1 | contig 17778 bp, 10 predicted proteins | sample 1553621 | NCBI WGS metagenome assembly OGUN01 (sample SAMEA2580300, study PRJEB22360) | human gut metagenome | biome: human gut; feature: human-associated habitat; material: faeces | place: Denmark | collected 2008/2010
ATCTCGAAAACGCGCCAGCGCCGATATGCCAGCGCGCGGCAGCCGTGACAGCCTCGTTGGCATTGGCGACTGCAACGGAGTTGGGAACGGCATCGATCATGGGCAGATCGTTATCGGAATCGCCAAATACGGCCACCTCATCGGGCGTCAGGCCCAAAGCGCGCGCCAGCTCCAGCGCAGCGCAACCCTTGTCCCAACCTGCTGGAAGGATGTCAAACAGGCGCACTCGGTTGTTGGGAAACACAAGCGAGAGTTCCGGCACCTCAGCGGCAACGCGCTCGCGTAGCTCCGCGAGTCCCTCACGTGAGCGGGCACTCCAGATATTCGCCTTAAAAACCGGCGCGTCATCGACGACGGGGCGGCACGGGGCCTCTTCGCCTTTGAGCCACGCATTACCGCCCGACTCCATGGCGCGACGAACGCGCTCGGGATCACTCGTCACGCAATAGGCATCGTTGCCCCAAAAGTCATCGCCCAGGCTATAGACTTTTAGAAATGTATCGTCGGTCTCTTGCTCCAGGTAGTCGGCCAAACGCATCAGAGCATCGTTGCCAATTGCGTGCGAGGCGACTGCTTCGCCGCCGACAAACATCACCTGACCGTTACAGAACGCGCCAGTCGAGAAGCACTCGGAACGATTTTTGAACATCCAGCCCATCGCGGACGGCTGGCGACCCGAAACCGGGCCAAAGTGCAGACCCGCCGCCTGCATGGCATGAATGCCCTCAATGGCGTAGTCGCTGGCGCCGTCATGCCCGGCCGGAATCAGCGTATCGTCCATATCGGTCAGCACAAGTTTGATCATGAGGTCCCCATTCGTATCGGTCCTACCTATTGTAACGACCTGCCAAAATAAACCTGTCCCTTTTTGGCAGGTGCGTTAGTATAGGGAACAACAGATTCGATGCGGGAGTGCCAGCGGTGCAAACCACAAGGCTGAGAGGGCATAGGGCCCAATCCTTTGAACCTGTCAGTTAATGCTGGCGTAGGGAGCATGCCGCCTTTACAGGGGCGCTGTCTATGCACAGCGCCCCTTTTCTATGCCAAGGAGGCATGTGCAGTGATTGATTCGGAACAGCTTAAGCAGCATATGGTCAAGACCGTGGAGGAGATTCGCGCCACCAATCCGATGGCAGGCTCCATCACCAACACGGTGACGATCGACTTTGTCGCCAACGCACAGCTCGCCGTGGGCGGATCGGCCGCCATGGTCTATCTGCCCGACGAGGGCGAGGCACTCGTTGCCGGCGGCGGCGCCATCTATCTCAATATGGGCACGCTCTTCCCCATCTACGAGCAGACGATTCCCCGAGCGGCCAAGGCGGCACATGACGCCGGCAAGCCCTGGGTGCTCGATCCGGTGGGCCTGGGCATCGGTAGCCTGCGCACCCAGCTGGTAAACGAGCTCAAGCAGTACAAGCCCGCCATCGTGCGCGGCAATGCCTCCGAGATCATTGCACTCGCCGGCCTGTGGGGTCTTGAGGGCGAGGCGGCCGATCTGAGCCGCGTACGCGGCGTCGATACCACCGACACGGTCGACGCCGCCCGCGATGCCGCCGTGGCGCTCGCCCGCTACACCGGCGGCGCCGTGGTCGTCTCGGGCGAAGTCGACCTGATTACCGACGGCACGACCGTGGCCAAGTCCCACGGCGGCAGCCCGCTCATGTCCAAGATCACCGGCTGCGGCTGCTCGCAGGGCGGCGTGCTGGCCGTGTACGCCTGCGCCGCCGACCCGTTTACGGCAGGGGGCACCGCTGTCTACAACGTTGCCGGCACGCGTGCCGCCGCCGTCGCCGATGCTCCGGCAAGCTTTAAGGTCGCCTTTATCGACGAGCTCTACCGCGCGACCGCCCAGGACATCGCCGATAACCGACTCGAGCTCGAGGAGGCGTAAGCCATGTCCGAGCCCGCAACCAATACCGGCATGAACACACTCGTCGCCGTGGCCATCGCCCCATGCGGCACCGGCGATGAGCTGTCCGCCGAGGTCGCCGAGGTCGTGCGCGTCATTCGCGAGAGCGGCCTCCCCAACCGCACCACCTCGATGTTCACCGAGATCGAGGGCGACTGGGACAAGGTCATGCAGGTCGTGCGCGACGCAACCTTTGTGTTGGCAAGCAAGGGTATCCGCACCGAAGTCGTGCTCAAAGCCGATATTCGGCCCGGATTTACCGACACCATGACCGGCAAGCTCAAGCGCATGGAAGCGCAGATCAAGAAGCAGGAGGAAGCACGATGAGCATCCGCGACAACCTTGATATCTCGGCCTATCTGGTACTCGGCCCCGAAAACACGCTGGGACGTCCCGTGGGCAATGTGGTGGCCCAGGCGCTCGACGCAGGCTTTACCTGCATCCAGGTGCGCTCCAAAGTGGCAAGCGCCCGCGAGATCATTGCGCTGACCGGCGACGCCGCGCAGGCAATCGCACAGGCTGGCAAGACCGGTCAGGTCGCCTTGCTAATCGATGACCGCCTGGACTGCGTACTCGCCGCGCGCGAGCAGGGCATTGCCGTCGACGGCGTACACGTGGGCCAGAGCGATATTCCCGTCGAGGTCTGCCGCAAGCTGCTGGGCCCCGATGCCATTGTGGGCCTTTCGGCCCGTTGCGAGGAGATGCTCGAGTACGTCAAGACCGCCGACATGAGCCTGGTCGACTACCTGGGCATCGGCCCGCTCCACGAGACCGAGACCAAGCGCGACTGCGGACGCGCGGCCGACGGCTCTATCATCACCAAGAGCTTTGAGGACCTGGCCGCACTCCACGCGGCAAGCCCCGTGCCCATCGTGGTGGGCGGCGGCGTTAAGACAGCCGACTTGCCGCAGCTTAAGGCCACCGGCGTCGACGGCTTCTTTGTGGTGAGCGCCGTCTGCAGCGCCGACGACCCCTACGCCGCGGCCAAGGAGCTTGTCGACACCTGGCAGCAAGCATAGGCATAGGCCGAGCAGCTGATTCGCAGCCTCATATCTTCAGCAATGGAAAGCGCATCCCAGTTTGGACGTCCATTCTGGGATGCGCTTTCCGTATGCGACCCTTACCCCGCCAGATACGCTTCCAGCGCGGGCAAGGTCACCTCCGCATCGTGGCGGCCGACCTGGTAGATGCGCTCGAGCTCATCCGGTTCGCGGCACAGCGACGGCACCTTCACCGATTCGCTCGGCCGTACCACAAAGATTTCGCCGGCAGCCTCGCGACGTGCCAGGTCATCGAGCGTGGCATTGTAGACCTCATGCCGATGCTCAAGCGCTGCAACAAATTCCGGGTAGTGACGGAACACGCGCCGCAGCATGGGCATCACGCTGTTAGGCTGCTTCACAAAGCCCGCCGGCTGCGTGAGTACCACGATATTGCGGTCATACCCCTGCGCAAACAGCCATGCGCTGGGAATAGAATCAGCCACGCCACCATCCAGATACTTACGGCCCTCAATGACGACAGGACGCGTCGCCACAGGAATCGCCGACGATGCCCGAATCCACTCGATATCGCGCTCGTCGCCATAGGGCAGGTCGTGGTAGACGGCCTTGCCCGTCTCGATATCGGTACACACGCACGTAAATCGCATGGGGCAGGCGCGATACGCCTCCAAGTCGATGGGATCGCGCTCGATAGGCACCTCGTGATAGGCAAAATCGGCATTGAACATATCACCGGTTCGCAGCCAGCTGGTCACACCCGCATAGCGCTTATCGGCGCAATAGGCCTTGTTGTAGCGAATGGCACGGCCGATCTGCCGCGATTTAAAGTTGTAGCCAAACGCCGCGCCCGCCGAGACACCCACCATATGGTCGCAGGTCAAACCGTGCTCCATCCAAACGTCGAGCACGCCCGCCGTATACATACCGCGGTAGCCGCCTCCCTCGAGCGCCAGCCCCACCGTACGCGTCATATTTGACTGTGCCACGCGATCATCTCCGTCCCCGCAAATTTAAACGGAACAAGTATATCCGTCAACATATACCGTCCCAGTCGCATTTTTCATGCGCACCCAGGCGCTGCCGTTTGGCGAATAATAGCCGCCTACAGCATGTACGCCCATATACAATTGTGTACTGTTGTTTATACTACTCAGCAGTTATCAACAGCGAACATTAGCCGGCAAATTCACCCGACAACGCAGCAAGGCGGGGCCTGGATACACGCAAAGCGCCGAGCAACGACGCGTGTACACAACGGGCTCGACCAACGCAATCCGCCCCGACCTCAGAAAGCCGCTTAGAACATGGAAACTGTCAGCAATTACACCGAGACGCTCGAAAAGACCGTCCGTGACCTTCTCGAGCGTCAGGACGATCTGATTAAGACCGCCTTTACCGACCCCCTCACAGGGTTAGGCAATCGCGGTGCCTTTACTCGCTGCCTCGAGGAGCTCTGGGGGCAGGACGTCCCCGTTACCATGGCGTTCATCGATATCGACAATCTCAAGCACTGCAACGACGTCTTTGGGCATGACGAGGGCAACCGCTATATTTTGCAGGTAAGTCTCTATCTTAAGCTGTATATGAAGGTGGGCGAAGCGGCGTTTCGCATAGGCGGCGACGAGTTTGCCATCCTATCTACGATTGCAACCGAGGACGACCTCGCCGAACGTCTGAAACACTGCCGAACGGTTCTGCTCAAAAACAACGATTCCGAGATGCCCCGCTCGTTTAGCTACGGAGTGTCACCTGCCGACCCCGCCCTGGGCGAAGCTTCCAATCGCATGACGCTCGATGCCGACCATCGCATGTACGACTACAAGCTACGTCATGCCATGCACCTCGATCGACGCAATATCACGCAAGTTCACGCCGACGACTTCGAAATAAGCGATCGTATTTTTGACGCCTTTTCGATGCTCAACGAGGGCCGTTATTTCTTTATCGAGAACTTGGACAAACATCGCACCCTTTGGTCACAAGGTGCCTTGCGCGATCTTGGCCTTCCCTCGGAGCACATAGACAACTGTCGCGATTACTGGAAAACGCGCGTCCATCCCGACGACCTTGAGGCCTGCATCAACGACATCGACCAAGTCTACAACGGCACCAAGCACCGCCGCGTCATGCAGTATCGTGTGCGCAACGCCGTCGGCGACTACGTCCTTTGCCGTGCTCGCGGGTTTCGTATCGACGGCGACGGAAATGTCCCCTCGCTCTATGTCGGCGAGCTCGTCAACCACTCACTTGCCGAAACCGTCGACGCCGCCACAGGCCTCGGAACGCAGCGCATGCTGGCCAACGCCATCGACGCCTGCCGCCGCGATCGTTGCGAGACAGGGCTTATAGCGGTGCGCGTTCGTGGCACGACGAAGCTCAACGAGCTCTACGGGGCCGAGGCTGTCGACAACATGCTTGCCGAATACGCAGGCCGCATGCTGTCGATCACCCGCGGCAGGAGCCGGGTCTACCGTTCACGAAGCGTCCAGTTCGTCGTGCTCAGCAACGACCTGGACCACGAGGCATTCGAGCAACTGACCCGCCACCTTAAAGAGGCCGTTTTCGCTCCTGTTCGAATCGCAGGCGACACCATTACTCCCGTCTGCCTTGTCGTCCCGGCCTTTTACGAGCACTTAACCCATCAAGCGACCGCCGTTTTAGGCGAACTCGATCGTCGCCTTCGCACGGCCGGCGGGCTTGTTCCCAACGACAGCCTCCCCATACCCGAGGCGGAGCGCAAAAGCGCCATAGCCGAACGTATCGACTCGCTCACGGGCCTCTATCGACCCAGCGAGTTTATGCGGCGCGCCAACGCATTTCTCGAGGCAAGGCGCAACGGCACCTGGTGCATCGCCACGGTCGACATGGGCCACATGCGCCTGTTTAATGAATGGCACGGCCAGGCCGAGGGCGACCGCGTACTCGCCGATGTGGGCACGGTCCTCAAGGACATCGAGAATGCCGATATGGGCGTCGCAGGGTACTGGGGCCAAGATGACTTTTGTGTACTCATCCCCTTTAAGCACATCACCGTCCATCAAATCTACAACCGCGTTCGTGAGGCAGTAGCCAGGCATGATGACGGCGTAGGTTTCTGGCCGTCCATGGGCGTTTACCCCATCGACTCCAATGAGGAAATCACCATCGATGCGCAGGCAAAGGCCATGTTTACCAATCGACGCGCAAAAAACGACTTTAAGGAGCGCATTGCCATTTTCCGCCCCGCGGAGTATGAGCGCGAAGTCGCGTTCCACCGCACGCTGACCGAATTCCAGTACGCGCTGTCAAATGGTCGTATCACGTACTATCTTCAGCCCCAGGTCGATATGGAAACCGGCGAGATTATTGGCGCCGAAGCACTCACCCGCTGGATTGACAAGGACGGCTCTCTCATTTCGCCCGCAACGTTTATCCCCGCACTCGAGGAAAGCGGCTTTGTAGTGACGCTCGACAAGTACATTTGGCAGGGTGTCGCCATATGGCTTCGCGAGCGTCTCGATCGCCGTCTTCGCGTGGTTCCGGTCTCGCTTAATGTGTCGCGCGTGGATATCCTTGCCTGCGACGTTGCCGAACATATGGGGGCGCTCGCCGCCCAATACAACCTACCGCCCGAGCTCATGCGTATCGAGATCACCGAGACGGCTTATACGGGAGAATCCGAGGCCGTGGATAAGCTGACCGCAGATCTGCACACCCGCGGCTTCTCGACCTATATGGACGATTTTGGCACCGGTCAGTCCACGCTCGCGATGCTCAAGAACGTCAACGTCGACGTCATCAAGCTCGACCGCACCTTTGTGCCCACCGACCGCGATCAAGGCCGCAGCACGCAAATCATTTCATCGATGCTCGAAATGGCGCAGTCGCTCCATCTGCCCATCGTGGTCGAAGACGTCGAGACAAATGAGCAGGCGAACATGCTACGACAAATGGGCGCCCGCTACGCTCAGGGCTTCCTCTACTACCGCCCCATGCCGGCGAAGGATTTTGAGGCATTGCTCGATGGCGGCAATAACAACTGATACGCTCGCGCGCAAAACGCCACCGTCGAAGGGGACATTTGTCTCCATTAGCTAACTTATATCCCCAATTCAAACCGAATTGGGGATATGATACAAACCGTTGTTCCGCCCAAGGAGGTTATCCATCATGAACGAGTCGTATCGCTTGGGCGAGCAATCGATTATTGCCTATCTTCAGCGACTTGCAAACGGCGTCTCGACCGCTGAACTCGATGTTGCCGCGCTGCCTGCTGAGCTACGCGCCGTTGGTGAGCAACTGCAAAAGACGCATGCCATCCTGCAACAAGAGCGCCAGCTGCTTGAGTGCAACGCCTATATCGATCCGCTCACCAACTTGGGCAACCGCGGCGGACTCGACCGTCACGTCGAGCAACTCTGGCGCAAAGGCGACCCCTTCACCTGCGCCTATATTGACATCGACCATCTCAAGCATTGCAATGATAGGTTTGGTCACGCCGAAGGCAATCGCTATATTCTGAGCATCTGCCGCACGCTCTCCGAAACCATGGAGCACGATGAGATGCTGTTCCGTATCGGTGGAGACGAGTTTGTGCTTATCTCGCTCTCCGCAAACGAGACTGAACTCGAGCAGCACTTGGAGCAGGTACGTGCCGGGCTGATCGAGGCGAGCTCAGGTGGCAAGGCGCCCATGATCGCCAGCTTTAGCTTTGGCTGCTCGCGCGTCGATCCACTTGCCGGCGACACGCGTCGCCAGATGACGATGGATGCCGATCGCAAGATGTATCGCTATAAGCTTATGCATCGCGTGCAGCAACCGAAAGACAATGACGCGCCGCAACGCCCAATCGTCGATCAGCTTCCCTGCAACGACCGGGTGTTCCAAGCAATCTCTATGAGCTCCGAGACGCGCTATCCGTTTATCCTCAATCTCGATACGGGCGAATCGCAATGGTCGGTCAACGCCGTGCGCGATTTTGACCTGCCTTCCCAGCACCCTTTTAACTCGGTCGATATGTGGCTTGCCCGCGTTCATCCCGAGGACCGCGACAACGTACGCGCCGAGCTCGATATGGTGATAAACGGCACATGGCACTTCCACTACATGCAGTACCGCGTGATGGATGCCACCGGAAAATACGTGCTTTGCGACTGCACGGGCTACCGCTTGGACGGCACCGATACCGAGCCCAGCATGTATGTGAGCATTATCGTCAACCGAAGCCTAGCTGATACGACCGACTCGGTAACGGGCCTGGGCGATGTCCATGCCCTGGTCAACGCCATTGGCGAAATGCGTCGCGTGGCGCGCGAGGCAGGCTTTATTGCCATTAAGGTCGACGATATCGCCGAGGTCAATGCCCGCTTTGGATTCGATGCAGGCGACCGCGTGCTCGCCGAAAGCGCCGCCTGCCTTATGGAATGCTCACGCGGCAAGGGCCGCCTGTTCCGCTCAACGGGGCCGACATTCGTGGCACTTTTCGACGACTTTGATCCCGAAGAGACCGACGCGATCGCAGACGAAATCGAACGGTTCCTGGGTTCTCCCGTGCTCATCGGCTCGCTTGAATATCAGCCACCCATTCGCGTGGCCACGCTCCATCTGGACGGCGTCGACCGTCAGCCCGTTTCCATTTTGAACGAGCTCAAAGCGTTGCTCGGGAAAGCCGTGCAGGTGCCAGGTACCAAACTGGACTAGCACCGCACCCGCACCGCCCCCCCTCATCGTGCGATAATCCTCTGCAGGAGTCACCAAAAGCAGAGGGAGTTTGTGATGAAGGTTCTTTTAGTCAATGGCAGCCCCAAGGCAAACGGCAACACCGCCCGCGCACTCGCCGAGGTCGCCGAGCAACTTAATGCAGAAGGCATTGATACCGAGGTGTTTCAGCTGGGCGCCAAGCCCATTCGCGATTGCATCGGTTGCGGCCAGTGCGGCAAGCTTGGCGATCGCTGTACCTTTGACGACGACGTGGTGAACGAGCTCATCGCTGCCGCCGAGCAGGCAGATGGCTTTGTCTTTGGCTCACCCGTCTACTATGCGCACCCCAGCGGACGCATCCTTTCGGCCCTCGATCGCGCCTTCTATGCCGGAGGAAAAGCCTTTGCACACAAGCCGGGCGCTGCCATCGCCGTCGCCCGTCGCGGCGGTACGTCGACGACTTTCGACGTGCTCAACAAGTACTTCACCATCAACCAGATGCCCGTGGTCGCCTCCACGTACTGGAACAACGTGTTTGGCGCCATGCCGGGTGAAGCTACCCAGGACGCTGAGGGCCTGGCCACCATGCGCAACATCGGCAAGAACATGGCCTGGCTCCTGCATTGTATCGAGGCAGGACAGGCCGCCGGCATCAACGCGCCCGAAGCCGATCGCGAGCGCACCAACTTCATCAGGTAGAACGGCGGAACATGAATATCCAGATTTTTGGCACCAAAAAGTCTTTCGACACCAAGAAGGCACAGCGTTATTTTAAGGAGCGCCGCATTAAGGTGCAGTTTATTGACCTTAAGGAAAAGGAGATGAGCAAGGGCGAGCTCACGAGCGTGATGCAGGCGGTCGGCGGCATCGACAAGCTGCTCAACCCCAAGGCCAAGGACGAGGAGACGCTCGCGCTCATCCAGCACCTTACCCCTAGTCAGCGCTTCGACAAGTTGCTCGAAAACCAGCAGGTTCTAGCCGAGCCCATCGTTCGCAACGGCAAAAAGGCCACCGTCGGCTATTGCCCCGATGTATGGGGAGCCTGGGAGTAGCTTGTGTTATTTGCCGGCGCGTGGGTATAAGAGCAGGCGTTTGGCATAAGATTCAACTGTAAGCCATGTCTAACAAAGGAGGGCACATGCCCAACAAACCCGTGAAGATCATCATGCTTACCGGCTACCTCGGTGCCGGCAAGACCACACTGCTCAACCACATCCTCGCCAACGACGGCGGCATCCGCGCCGCCGTGATCGTCAACGATATCGGCAAGATCAATGTCGACGCCAGCCTCATCGCCGACGGCGGCCTTTCCGAGACCGACGACCTCATCCCGCTCACCAACGGCTGCATCTGCTGCACGCTTTCGGACGACCTGGCCAACCAGCTGCAGGGCATCGCCGATTCGGGCAACTTCGACTACATCATCATCGAGGCTTCGGGCATTTGCGAGCCTATCCCCATCGCCTACACCATCTCGAGCTTCTGCGACGAGGCCAAGGTGGGCGGCGAGCCCAAGCTCGCGCTCGACAACATCGTGGCCGTGGTCGACTGCGCCCGCATGTACGACGAGTTCAACGGCGGCCGCGACCTGCTGGCTGAGGATATCGACGAGGACGACATCGAGAGCCTGCTCATCCAGCAGATTGAGTTTTGCTCCACGCTGATCCTCAACAAGACCGATACCGTGAGCCCTGAGCAGATCGCCGAGCTCAAGGCCATCGTGCGCAGCCTGCAGAAAGACGCCGTGATCGTCGAGGCCCAAAACGGCGAGGTCCCCATGGAGGAGCTGCTCGATACCGACCGCTTCGACTTTATGCGCGCCTACAACTCCGCCGCCTGGATCGAGGCCATGGAGCATCCCGAAGAGCACGACGACCCCGAGGTGCTCGAGTACGACATCGAGACCTTTGTGTACTCGCGCCGCAAGCCGTTTGACATGCAGAAGTTCACCGATTTTGTTGAGCAGGAGTGGCCTGACGAGGTCATCCGCGTCAAGGGTCCGCTGTGGCAGACCGGCGATCCGGACATGTGCTACATGTTTGAGCAGGCCGGCCACCAGATGCGCCTGATGGAGAACGGCCTGTTTGTCGACTCGGCGCCCGAGGGCGAGAAGCAGAAGATCATCGACGAGAACCCCGAGATCATGCAGATTTGGGACGACGAGACGGGCGACCGCATGACGAGCCTGTGCATCATCGGCCGTCACATGGACAAGGATGCGCTCATCGCCTCCCTCGATGCCTGCCTGACCGACTGGCACCGCGCCTAGGTTTATCCAAGCGGGTATTTTTCCGCCTACGTAACCGCCAAACCACCACGAAGGTGCTCTTCGTGGTGGTTTTTCGTTCTGAGCCAAGGAGATTCATGTTCAACATTGTGCTGTATGCGCCCGAGATTCCGGCCAATACGGGCAATATCGGCCGCACCTGCGTGGTCACCGGCGCCCGCCTGCATCTGGTGGAGCCGCTGGGGTTTTCGCTCGATGACAAGACGGTACGTCGCGCCGGCCTGGGCTACTGGCAAAACTTGGACGTGACGACCTATGCCGGCTGGGAGGATTTCCTTGCGCGCAACGACCTCTCCCCTGCCGACGAGCGCCTGCATCTGCTGACCAAAAAGGCACGCCGCACCTATGCGCAGAGTACCTACCGCGATGGAGACTACTTGGTCTTTGGCAGCGAGAGCTCGGGCATTCCCGAGCCACTGCTTGCCGCGGCGTCCGAGCGCTGCGAGCGCATCCCGATGCTGCGCGATTGTGACTCACTCGATAACGCCGAGGCCTGGGAAGCCCACGAGGAATCGCTGGGACATACCGAGGACAGCCACGAGGCCATCCTTCGGCAGGATATCTGCGGCAACTTCGTCGACCCGGACGACTACCGCATCAGCGCACTCAACCTCTCCAACAGCGCCGCCATCGTCCTCTACGAGGCGCTACGACAAACGGGCTTTGCAGGGATGTGACAAAGGAGCCGTCCCTTTGTCACATTCAAGCGCCACGCCGATGACACACACGCCTAATTGATGCTCCAGATAAAGAGCCCTCACTTTTAATCAGAATTAACTAAAGTAAAATAAAGTTAAACGGCGGTGTGAAAGGAGAGCCGTGTGAAATATCTCGAGAACCCGTTTACCCCTAGCTTTGGCGAGGTTCCTGCCCATCTCGCTGGCAGACAACAGATTATTCGGGATTTGGACCGTGCCTTCTTGAGCCAGCGCAGGCGCCCAGAATTGACCTCGATCTTCTCAGGCGCGCGTGGAACCGGTAAAACCGCTCTCATGTCGTCGCTCGCGACAAGGGCGGAATCCCACGGCTGGATAGCCGTAAAGACGACCGCGCTCCCGGGAATGCTTGAGGAAATCGAGCTCGGGACGAAACGCGCCGCAGCCCATCTCATCGACTCGTCCAACCACTTCGAAGTCACCGGTCTCGGAATTGCACCGCTCGGCAGCATCGAGGTCAGTCGCGTTCACGATGCCTCAACCTGGCGTTATCGCATGAGCGACATCATCGACCAGCTCAACGAGGCGGGCACCGGTCTGCTCGTCACGGTTGACGAGGTGGACCCGACACTCGACGAGATGATCCAACTCGCAGCCACGTATCAGCACTTTGTGACCGATGGGAAACGCGTCGCCCTGCTCATGGCGGGACTTCCCAACAACGTCTCGACGTTGCTGAACCACAAGACGGTCTCGTTCCTTCGCCGCGCCCAACAATATCATCTGGGTCGCATTGCCGACTATGACGTGCGCGAGGCCTTGATTCGCACAATTCAGGAAAACGATCGCCTGGCAGATGCTGAGGGAATCGATAGAGCCGTTCGCTCGATCTCTGGTTTTCCCTTCCTATTGCAACTCGTAGGCTACCGTGCCTGGGATCTCACAAGCGATTCGAAGGAAATCTCGTCACGCGACTTTGACCTGGGAATCAAAATCGCGCGCGACGAGATGGACGACCGAATCCTCGCGGCAACCTATCGGAAACTCACTGCAGAGGACAAGCGATTCCTCATCGCCATGCTCGATGACGAGGAAGAGTCCACCACCGCTGACCTTGTCGTGCGCCTTAGGCGTTCGCCGCAGCAGGTCTCCCGCTACCGACGCCGCATGATAGACGCCGGCATCATCGGGGAGCGAGGACGAGGGCTCGTCGCATTTGAATTGCCATTCTTCCGTGACTATCTCGCCGCTCAATGCGTGAAATAGAAGTCAATGTGGCAAAGGGGCGGCCCCTTTGTCACATTGCCTATAGGTAGCGGCCGGTGATGCTTGCGGAGCAGGCCGCGATGTCGCCCGGCGTGCCGGCGCAGACGATTTGCCCGCCGGCGTCGCCACCGCCTGGGCCCATGTCGATCACGTAATCGGCGTTACGGATAAGGTCGAGATCGTGTTCGATCACGATAACCGTGGCGCCCTTGGCAACAAGGCCGTCGAACACACTCAGCAACACCTGAACATCGAGCGGATGCAGTCCGATCGTGGGCTCGTCGAATACGAACACGGCATCGTCCTGCACGCGGCCCATCTCGCTCGCGAGCTTAAGGCGTTGTGCCTCGCCGCCCGAGAGCGCCGGCGTGGGCTCACCGAGCGTGAGATAGCCCAAGCCTAGGTCATGCAAGGTCTGCAAGCGCGCCTGGTCTTTCTTGAGTCCCACCGTGGCGTCGAGGGCCTCGTCCACACTCATGTCCATGAGCTGCGGCAACGTAAGCAAGCTCCCGTCCTTGCCCTCGCGATGGATATGCGAGGCGGCCTCGGCGTAGCGCGAACCACGGCATGCCGGGCAGATGATCTCGACGTCGGGCAAAAACTGCACGTCGAGCGATATCGAGCCCGTGCCGTCACACGTAGGGCAGCGCAAGGCGCCGGTGTTGTAGCTAAAGGCGCCCGCCTTGTAGCCGGCTGCCTTAGCCTCAGGCGTACGGGCGAAGGCGCGGCGCAGCTCGTCATGAATGTCGGCATAGGTCGCTACCGTCGAGCGTACGTTGGCGCCGATGGGCGTAGCGTCAATCAGATTTGCGCGGCCAATGCCCTCGGCATCGACCCAACGCACGTGCCCCGGCAAGCGCTCGCCAGCTGCCTGCGCCTTAAGTGCAGGAATGAGCGTCTCGAGCACGAGCGTCGTCTTACCCGAACCCGAAACGCCCGTTACCGCGACAAGGCGGCCGCGCGGGATATCAACCTCGAGCAGCTTGACGGTATGGATGGCATCGGTTGCCATGCGGATATGTCCCTGGTCGAACATTTCGTCGTCAGTCACCTGCGGACGCAAGCGCTTGAGCTCGGCGCGCAAAAACGGCGCGATACGGCTGCCCTGCGATTGCTCGACCTCGTCTACCGTACCAGCGGCGATTACACTGCCGCCGCCTGCTCCGGCAACGGGGCCCATCTCGACCAGATAGTCGGCTTCCGCCAGTACGCGCGTATCGTGGTCGACAACAACCACGGTGTTGCCGTCATCCACCAGATCGCGCATCACGCCCACCAAGCCGTCGACATTGGCGGGATGTAAGCCGATCGAAGGCTCGTCCAGCACATAGAGCACGCCCGTCGATCGGTTGCGCACCACGCGGGCGAGCTGAACGCGCTGGCGCTCACCCGTGGAGAGCGTGGCACCAGCGCGGTCGAATGAAAGGTAATCGAGACCCAGGTCGACCAGACGACGGGCCACGCTCAAAAACGAATCGCAGATATCCGTCGCCATGGGCCGCATCTCGGGCGGCAAGGATGCGGGTACCCCGCGCACCCACTCAACCGCATCGCCAAGCGTCATGGCCGCGGCCTGCGCCAGATTGATACCGCACACCTGGGGCTGGCGCGCAGCCTCGGAGAGACGCGTGCCGCCGCAATCGCGGCATGCTCCCTCGCGCAAAAAGCGCGCAACGCGTTTGAGGCCCTTGTCGTCCTTAACCTTGGCGAGCGCATTCTCGACGGTATAGACGGCGTTGTAATAGGTGAAGTCGAGCGGCGTGGCACCCTCGCCGTTTTTGGGAACGTAGAGAATGTGCTTCTTAACCGCCGGGCCGTGGAACACGATGTCGCGTTCTTCAGGCGTGAGCTGGTTAAACGGCACATCGGTGCGCACGCCCATCTCGCCAGCCACTTGCTTCATCAGATCCCACATGAGCGTACCCCAGGGAAGCACCGCGCCCTCGTTGATAGTCTTTGACTCATCGGGCACCAGGCTCGCTTCGTCCACCTCGCGCATAACACCGGTGCCGCTGCAGGTGGGACAGGCACCGCCGCTGTTAAAGGCAAGGTCCTCGGCGCTCGGCGCGTAGAACTCGCGACCGCATGCAGGGCACGTGAGCGACAGGCCCGCAGCCACGTTAAGGCTCGGCTCCACGCGCGCCCCGCAGTGCGGACACACGTGATGGGCGCAACGGCTAAAGAGCAGGCGCAGGCTGTTGTTGAGCTCGGTCATGGTACCAAAGGTCGAGCGCACGCCCGGCACGCTGGGGCGCTGATGCAATGCGAGCGCCGCCGGTACGTGCAATACCTCATCCACCTGGGCGTGTTCGGCCTGCGTCAGGCGACGTCGAGTATAGGTGCTGAGCGCTTCCAAGTAGCGGCGCGAACCCTCGGCATAAAGAACCCCCAGTGCCAGCGAACTCTTGCCCGAACCCGATACGCCGGCAATACCCACCAGCTTTCCCAGCGGAATATCGATATCGATGTCTTTGAGGTTATGGACGCGCGCGCCGCGTACCTCGATAGCCTGCGGGCTCATCTTCTGTTCCGTCACCTTTATCACCCTACTCATGCCATAAAACTCGATCGCGAACGTACGCGCCCAGCATGGGCACGGTAAACCGGACGAGGCCGTATCCGGCAGCCTCGATGACGCGCTCGCGAATCAAGCTTGCGCGATATTTACTCGCCCAGCTTTGGGTACGATCACAACGCTCAATGATATCCGCCATGCGCGTCGGCTTGCCCTCGTCAGCCGCCATGGCTTCAATAAAGAGGCGCTGTGGGCTGCGCAATCCGTAATACAGGGGCGCGTCGACCGCTTCATAGAACTCGGAGATGGCATCCACGTGCCCAGCCTCAACATCGCGCTCTTCAATGACCTGCGAGTCACGCCGAATGGCAGACCGCCACATGTAATATCCCACCAGCTGAACCATATAGGGATGCCCCATGCTCTTGTGTGCCGCAAGATCAGCCGTCCCCGCGTCAACGTAAAGACCAGCGTTTTTGACCGTCTGGATATATGAATCGCGCACCTTGGGCAAAGAAATCGCCCCCAGCGTACGCTGCTGGGCACGCCGCAAAAACGTCACGCTCGGCTCTTCGAGCAGATCGTCAACCATACTGGGTAAGCCGGCAAACACCAGCGCGAGACCGCGCTGGTCGCTATCGGACAAGCCCGTGGCATCCTGGTCTCCGAGCACCTGCTGATAGAGAACGGCAAGGGCCGCCAGCTCCTCGATAGACGCCGATTGTGCCTCGTCAATCGCAAACAGCATGCCTTTGCCTGGATCGAGCTTCTTAAGGCGCTCGTTGACCAGCCCGCGCAGCGTTTCACCCTTTGCACGCGCCGCCTCGACCGACATGCGCCCGAATGATGGACCGAGTTCCATTGACGTCACAACGGGTTTATTCGAGCGAAGTGCATCGGCCAAGCGGTCGCATAAGCCAAGCGAAGCGGAATCGGAGACAACCGCCCATCCGCGCTCATTGGCTAGACGTTGCAGCTCCCGCAGGAGAACCGTCTTGCCGCAACCGCGGTTTCCCGTAATGAGCATGAGCCTGCCCGGCGCTCCGGCGCCGTTATCGAGCCCTTCCTCGAAATCTTCGATGACCGACTCGCGACCGATGAGTATCGGAGGCCGCTTGCCAGCCGTGGGCTTAAAGGGATTTGGATTCATGTCGGCCTCCTCGGATTGGCAAACCTTGGCAATAGTTATACCAACTTGTACCGAGTTATACCAATAGCATGTGACAAAGGAACTGTCCCTTTGTCACATGTGGCCGAAAAACTCGGCGTCTGCTGCTCGCCAGGGGCGAAAGGTGGCGGGATCGACCTTTACGTGCGCCGTGGCGGGGACGTCGTGCCACTTGACGGTGTAGCCGGCGCCATGAGAGCAGAAGACCGAGTCGGGCGTATTGGGCAGATCGGCCTCGGGCTTATAGGCGGCCGCCTCAATTACGCGCTCAGCATCATGACAGGGCGCGTGGCCGGCAAACTCCAGGTACAGATGCCCGCGGCCACTCGTATAGGCAGCCACCTCCAGCGCGTAATCCTGCACCTCGGATGCCGGTACCGGGACCCCAAGCGCCGCCCCCTCGCCATCGTCGGCGGCTCGTACTCGGTACCCATACGCGTAGCATCCGAAAGCGCCCGGCCCACACACTCCCCCGGCACCTCGAGCTCAAAGTGGTACCACGGCTCCAACAGCACCGCCGCGCCCGCCTCACGCGCCTGCATGAGCCCCTGGCGAATCGCGCGGTACGTGGCCTGGCGAAAATCGCCGCCCTCGGTGTGTTTGGCATGCGCACGGCCGCCCGTGAGCGTAATGCGCACATCGGTGACGGGCGAGCCGGTCAGCACGCCCAGGTGATCGCGCTCCATGGCGTTGGTGAGCGCCAGACGCTGCCAGTTCAAGTCGAGCTCGTCAGTCGAGGTCACGGTGCCAAATTGCACGCCCGAGCCCGCCGGTAACGGCTCCAAACGCAGATGTACCTCGGCATAGTGGCGCAGCGGCTCAAAGTGGCCCACGCCCTCGACCGGCTGCGAAATAGTCTCCTTATAGAGAATGCCGCCGGGCTCAAACGCAATCGAAAGGCCAAAACGATCTGCCAACACCCGCTGCTCGACCTCGAGTTGCACGGCGCCCATCAGCTGCAGGTGAATCTGCTCCAGATGAGTATTCCAGCTTACGCCGAGCATAGGATCTTCGTCCGCTAACTCTGTCAGTGCTTTGAACACCGCGTGGACATCGTGTTCGCCCGGAAGCACCGTATAGGTGAGAACTGGCGCAATGACGGGCGCATCGCCCGCGGGCTCTGCGCCCAGGACGTCCCCCGGGCGAACGTGCGCAAGACCCGTCACGGCACAAATACCGCCAGCGGCAACTTCCTGGGCAAGCTCATACTTTTCGCCGTTATAGATGCGTACCTGGTCGCCCTTTTGCTCCCATGCCTCGGCACCGGAGCGTCCGTTAATCACCTGTTTGG
>OGUN01001346.1_pt1 | contig 17700 bp, 10 predicted proteins | sample 1553621 | NCBI WGS metagenome assembly OGUN01 (sample SAMEA2580300, study PRJEB22360) | human gut metagenome | biome: human gut; feature: human-associated habitat; material: faeces | place: Denmark | collected 2008/2010
GGTGGAAGTGGCGGCCAGCGCTCCGGCAAACGAAGCCCCGATGGCACTGGCGCAGCCCGATATCTCGTCTTCACACTGCACGGTGATGACCCCGCACGACTTGTGCTTGGCCAGCTCGTGCAATATGTCGGTGGCAGGCGTGATGGGGTAAGAGCCCAGGAATAGCTTCAGCCCCGCGCGCTCGGCGGCGGCAATGAGGCCGTAGGCAGTGGCCTTGTTGCCTGTGATGTCCATGTAGCGGCCCGGCACCTTGTGCCTGGAGTCGATGCGGTAGGTGGCCGGCACGGGTGTTGGCGGCGTAGTCGAAGCCGGCGTTCACCACCTTGACGTTGCTCTCGGCAATGAGCGGCTTCTTGTCGAACTTCTCGCGCAGGAAAGCCTCGACAAAGCTCAGGTCGCGGTTGAACAGCCAGCAGACTATGCCCAGGGCAAACATGTTGCGGCACTTGAGCATGCTCTTGTTGTCCATGCCGCTGTCGGCCAGGCAGGTCTTAACCATCTGCGTCATCGGGCAGGCCACCACGCGGTCGGGGTCGATGCCCATCTCGCCGAGGTAGTCGTCGGTGGCAAACTTGGCCTTCTCAAGGTCTTTCGGGCCGAAGCTGTCGGTGTCGATGATGATCGTGGCCTGCGGCTTTGCAAAGCGATACTGTGTCTTCAGGGCGGCGGCATTCATGGCCACAAGCACGTCGCACTTGTCGCCCGGGGTGTAGACACGGCCCGCTCCGATGTGCACCTGAAAACCCGACACGCCCGTGAGCGAGCCTTGCGGGGCGCGTATGTCAGCCGGGTAGTCGGGAAACGTGGATATGCCGTTGCCCACAGTGGCCGACACCGTGGAGAAGATGTTGCCGGCCAGCTGCATGCCGTCGCCGGAATCACCTGAGAACCTCACCACCACCTGGTCGAGTTCCTTTACTTCCAATTTTTCTGCCATAAGTCTTTCGTATCTTTTGTTATAAACAATATCAAAGCAGGCGCATCGCCGGACGGTGACCATATCGGGCCACGACGAAAGCCGAAGCGCCACGGTTATCAAAATGCAAAGTAAGCAAACTTTAGCGAAACGGCAAAATGTTTTCCAATAAAAAAGTTGGACAAGAGGCCTTTTATGCACATATTATTGCAAAATGACAATAAAACAGCCATAAATACTACATCTTGACGCATTTTTAAGCCAGCAGGTTATTGATGAAGCGAAATACGCGCCACACCACTTTCATTTTGAAACATAAGCCCTGCAAGCGCAACGCCGCTGCATGCCCCTGTGCCAGGAACTGTTCAACGCTGCCAAACCGGCTTCGGGTGACAGCATGGTTGCGGTGTGGTGGCATTTTGCAAAGATAGCCTTTATTTCTCATACCAACAAACTAAATGGCTCTATTTTTCATGGTGCGCACATCATACTGCGCTGCTGTACGCCAACCCTGCATAGCTCACCACACCCGGAAGCGACGCCGCCACGCCAAAAACGACGCCCCTCTACCCCAAGCGGCTTGCTGGGCTGCCTGTGCGGCTTATGAAGAAGAGGCTGCCGACAACGCCTTGGAATATGCCTGCCGAGCCGTAAACGGTAGCATACGCCATGAGGTAACTCGGCTGTATCTCTATGTGGCATACAAGCCCGGCAGAGACACTTCGGGCTACGGCAAGGCGCCCTTGCGAATTGCAAAGCCACGCCGGAAGCATCGTTGCCGTAAAACGGCAAGCAAACGGCGCCTGCCACAGGGCCGGGCAACAATGCGTCAACCAGGCCGTCGACACTGGCAAGAATGCAACTGAGTACAGAAAGCGACGCTCCAAGATTAGCGGAGCAAACAATTGAGGGGCTGCCCGCCACGATCCCTTACCCCCTTGCACTGGGCAACGTCCCCGAGGAAGAGCCCTATGCAAACGAGCCTGCAACAACAATAAGCGCGATTGCCGTAAAGTAATGACACCTTACTGGCAATCGCGCTACATCATGTCTATCGTGCGGCGACGCTTATCCCCGCCATCACGACGCTGCAAAGCCTTTCCTCAACGGACAACCTTCTTAACCACGGTCTTTCCATCCTTACCCTTGGAGCGCATCAGGTAGACACCCTTCTTGGGATTCTTGACAGCATTGCCGTTGAGATCGAAGAATTCAGCCTTTCCGTCACTGGTCAGCGATTCTATTCCCGCCGCGTCTTCAAGCCACGTGATTGCCGACTTAGTAGATGTGTTTCCACCCTTGTAGACCATTTGGATGCCTACTCGTTGTGGCTCACTGGCCTCTACATAAAAGATTTGCATTTCGTTTTTATAGTAAAAATTCTCCCTGTCGTTCATTCCATAAGGAACGTCGATGACGCGCTGTTCGTTTTCGCCATTGTCATCTGTTACCGTGAAGACTACAGGAGTATTGCCCTCACCCATCAAGACATTGAAGTAAAGCTTTTCGGGTGCCATGAATTCACCCTCTTCGCTCTTCATGTCTACATCAAACATGACGCCGATTCCAAAATCTTCGTCAAATTCCGATTCATGGATAACGGGGGCCTTTGGCGTAAGCGCAACATCGGGCACGGCCTGGATAACAGGCCCGGCGTAGAGCTCGAAGGGGTAGATAAGCCTTTTCCCCTCGTTAATAGAAAAGCCGGCGTTGGTTGTCGCCGAGACCCTCTGACTTGCGAGGTCGAGTTCCATTTCCAAGAGTGGAGCTACGCGATGCCTGTAGTATTTCTCTCCCGAATCCTCGTCCGTCTCAACTGTCACCGTGGAAGGAACAAAAAAGGTATACGCATTATCGTCCCGGTTGTAGCCTACATACTGTGACTTAAGGATGACACGCCCGTTTTCTATCGTTCCGTGAATCCACTGGGATTCATCTCTTTCCTTTTTGACGCTTTCCCAGAAGGGATTGATGAAATAGAAATCCTTGTCGGTCAGATAAGCCTTGATGTTGACCGCACGGTTTTCCATCAATTGGTTTTGATAGGTGAGTATGAATTTCTGGGGCTCCACGCCTTCTGGAAGAACGGTCTTTTCTTCGTCGAATGGCTCAAATACGAGATCGGTATCACCGTAGCCGTCCCAATCGCCCGTCTGTTCCACCTCGCCAATGATCATCTTGGGCAACACAGTGTTAGGGTATTCCCCTTCACCCTCCATAGTCAGCACACCGTCCTTGTATGTAAAGAACACGTCGCCATTGACAGTTTTCCCATCGTCGCTGTATTCGAGCGCCCACGTAAGATTATTATTGACAGGCGTGAGGACAAGCCGCGATGCATACAGCTTCGTGCCATCGTATTTGACATACATCAGCTGCGGCGTATGCGCCACATAGCGGTCGCCTTCAAGGTGTGTCAGCTTCAGATATGAGAAGGTGAATATTTTAGAGAAGAAACGCTTGATGTAGATGTTGCCGTCTTCTCCGAGAATAATCTCAGCCTTCTTTGCCTCCTGGAAATTGGGCTTGATGCTCAACCCATCCGAATAAAGTCCAAAACCAGAGCGCGTGAGGTTGTCAACGACGGTGCCGGCAGGAGGATTCTCTTCGCTGATGATTTCATCACTCGCCACGGGGAAGGCTGTCTGGTTGTCACCACCGTCACTCCGTGTGACTGAAAGGCTTACCAAGCTCGAGAGCGAAGCTTCGCGCTTAGAGAAGTCTTGCGCCGATGCCACTACGGCCATCATAGTGCCCAGCAGCATAAGAACTGTTTTCTTGATAAAATGCTTCATAACTAAATTGGTTTTAGGAAAGGAATATTAACGGACAGTCTGCTTGAAGACAATGGCTGCCCCTTGATCTGTAGTAATACGTATGACATAGACCCCTGACGCAAGGGCTGTCAAGTCTGCCTGCGCCACTTCGGCCCCGGGAGATAGCTGACATACCTTTTGCCCTTCTGGATTCCATATTTCCAGCTTCTCGATGACGCGGCCTTCCACCGACACACGATACTTGCGGCTGCCTGTCTGCTCCCATCTGAGGGCGCTCTTCTCGGGCAAGGCCGCCATACCGGTAGCCACTACATCGACCATGGCCGCTTCGGAGCGGTGGCCGTCGGCATAAAGCGCAGCGACATAATAGCGGCCGTCTTCTCCGCTGTGGGTTACCTGATAGCGGGTTGCATGGATATCGTTGGTAGTGAATATCGTCGAACCGCCATGCTTGACGTCATAGCCGATAAGCACAGGATTATCCGCCATGCTCCGCACCGCCTTCACGGCGGCCTTTTCAAAGCGCTGCGCCGTGGCGCCGTGGCCTCTGGCCTTCTCCATGTGGAAGATGAGTTTCTCCGACAGCGTAGTTGGAATGGCGGCATGGTTTCCATGCATGCCCGCTTTTGCTGAAGAAGCGACAGCCAATTCGTCACGATAGCCAATGGTGACGTCGTCAACCATAAAGCCCAGCGCATAGGCGTCTTTTGCTGTCGACCTATGATGGAAGGCGATATAGAAATCTTTGCTTGTGTATGGCGCGAGGTCGATTGTCTGGCTTGACCAGTCCCATGATGTATCGTCGCCGTCGCCCGACAAAATCTTGTGGCCTTTCTCCAAGTCACCTGCCGTGGGTTGCCTGTCGCCGTCTGCCTCTACCACATAGACATCGAAGCGTTCGTAGCCTTTCTTCATCGCCAGCTTCAGCTCTTCAGCACCGGCTGGCATCTTCGGCAACACCGCCCAATCATCCATGTCGACGGCTTCCCTTGCGTTGAAATCATAGTTGTAACAACACAGTGCAGCCCTACCCTCATAAGCTTGCTGAGTATTTATCTTGAAGGTGTTCCCGTCGTTGTTGGCGTCTATGACGCGTATGTCTGCCGGGAAGCCGGCTGCGCCATATCCCTCGAAATCTTCCTTGTAGATAGGCTGAAGTAGGGGTTTCACCCATGAGAGCGTGACCATCCCTGTCTCGGCATCAAGGCTTCCGATGAGGTTGCGCACCATCGCGTGGTTATCGTTGACGGTGATGAAGTCTTGCTTTGTCACCGTATTCGACCCGCTGCGGCCGGTTGCTGTCATCGCGATGGTATACTTGCCCGGAAGGCTGAAGCGTATCAAAGGATCGCGCACGGTGGCGCCACCGTTCTCGAAAGCAACACCGTCTGCTGGCGTGACTGTCCAAGCGTAAGTGTCGGCGGCCGGGAATCCTGTGGTAGTGTTTTTAAGCGAAACCGCTTCGCCGGCCGTGATGACGCGCGCTGCAGCCTCAAAATCGGCCTTTATCGGCTGTGTATAAGCCTCGCAATAGTCTGTCCGGGTGAATGTTCTCGACCCCATGTCGTTGGTTGCGACAAGGGTTATCGAGTATTTCCCGTCGGCTGTAAAACGCACTGTCGGCGACATGCTCCCGGCATTCCCATCGACAAACGTCACAGTTGAGGGCGAGAAGCTCCACTCCCATCGCGTCACGGGGTGTGACGGGTCTGAGTAAGTGGTGTTGACGAGGTGCACATCGTCATATCGGGAGACTTTCCTGTCATTCGTCTCAAAAGCCGGGTCGGGCTTTGAGGCGGCGTGTTCGAGGCGAATGTCATCGAGACCGACTGCAAACGCCTTTCCCCTTCCGCCGTCGGCATGGTTGAACCCGATGTAGACGAGGTTGCTCTCGGGTGTGAAGGCCACTACCGTACGGCCATATTTCTTGTCGCTTTCTACGTTGACCTTAGCCAGTTGCTTGGTCATAGACGCAGGCTTGGCCTCTGTGCCAAGTGCAACGAGGAGTTGCTCGGATGCTTTGTCGAAGCGGCGTGACCAGAACGACAGCCTGTAGGTCTGCCCGGGATTTACACGGACAGGGCAACTGATGAGCCAGTCGCTGGCTCCCCGCGTGAAGTTGGGGTAGTTGAGCGCATATCCCTCACCGTTGTAGGCCATGAGGGTATTGCTTTCTGTTGTCCAGGTCGACTTGTCACCATTGACATCCACGACAGTCCAGCCGCTTTGGTCGAGCGGTTTCTCAAAATCGAAAAGGCACTCAGCAGCAGGGGGGCACATGTCTACGGCCGTCCCCATGGTCGTAAGGGCAGCGAAATTATTGGAAACGACCTCGTCGGCTGCTGCCTCAACGGTAGCCTTGAGCTTGAATCTTACGAAACCCATGCTGAGGTCGGCCATGAAAGTCAGCGTTTTCTTCTCGCCGACAGCCAGCCCGAAGGCCTCACTGCGCAGAGTCTGCGCAGCAATGTCGGCATCCTCGGCCTCGACGGTCAGGTTGACCACTACCTGCCCCACAGCCTCATGCCCCATATTGGCCACCTCGACCGTCACAGGGGTCGACGCGGTAAAGCCGTCGGGGTCGACGCCGGGCTTCAACGCCACAATGCCGACATCGCTGCCTACGGCATCTATGCCCGTTGCCACGAGCGAGAAGTCTTGTGATTCGACAGGAACAAGGGATACGTGATATGCATCTCCGTCGCCGCCCTCCTCCTCTATCTGCGAGGTTTGCAGCTGCCCCTTGTGAGTAATCCTTATAGTGTATTGCCCGCCAGCGATGGGATTGTCGACAACGACTTGCTCTACATTGTCGACGTTGTTGTCGGCCCGTGTGGCAGGTGCAGCCGGGTTGCTGACATCGAGATGCCATGGAAGCATCGTCACCCCGTCGGGGGCAATGATGCGCAAGTCGAGGTCGTTGACGAGCATTGCCGTACGGTCGTTTACCACGCCAAGACTGGTCAGCTTGTCTGAAGCGGCATCGGCCCAGGCAATGGTCACCCGGAGAGGTTCGCCGCCGCGTGCGGTCACTTTCTTTTCAAAGCCTTGCCCTTCGGCAAGTGTTTCCTCGAGGATAAGGCTACGCTTCAGGTCGTCGGCAATTGCGTTGGCTGCGGCGAGGGTGTTGAGTATGCCCCACCCCATCTTATAGTCGGGCCCCGCTGCATCACCGGCCTCCTCGGCGGTACCTATGACAAGGGCGCGAAGCGTGGCGGCACGCATGAACTGTCCTTGATTCCGGCGGCTGTAGAACTCTTGAAGAAGACCCAGCGAACCGGTCACTATGGGGGCAGCAAACGAGGTTCCGCCGTTGAAGCCATACGCCTTGTCGCCATAAGACGTGGCCATGAATACGCTTGTGCCTATGGCGGAGATATCTGGCTTTATGCGACCGTCGTTGGTGGGGCCGGTACTCGAGAAGTCGGCCGGGGACCACGTGCCCCCGAGGGCATCCTCTTTCGACACCGCCCCGACGACAAGGGCGTTCTTCGAGAGCGACCCCGTCGGTATGCAATCGAATCCATGCTCCCCGCCATTGCGGCTGCGCTCTTTGGTTGAAGCCACCCACCGCTGCTTTACCGTGTCGAACACGTAGCGGTCGTCTCTCGGCCCTGGGCCGTCGCCGTTGGCATTGCCGGCGGCGAGCACATGAAGGTAATATGGCGAAAGGAGTGTGAGCTGGTCGAAGAGCTGGTCGCGGTCCGTATAGGCGCCAAAGGCAGGGTCTTCCGTTTGGTTGTCGAGGCCTACCCAGTAATATCCCGGGCCCGGGCCATAATCCCCAAATACCCATCCGCACAATGCCCCGTAGGAAGCGTTGGCAAGCAAGTTGCCATCGGCCATTACGCCGGCAATCTCGTACAGGTCGTTGTCCCAGTCGTAGGCCTTGAGGAGGGCTCGCGGGGCCATGCCGTGGGCTCGTGGGTCTACGCCCGATGCCACCATCGTTGAAGCAACAGATGTGCTATGGTCGATTGCCTCTATGTTTGGCTCCATCGCCATGACGCGGCCGCCAAACTCCCTGTGGCTTGCCAAGGGCATGCCGCCGTCCCATTGGAAAAGCGTAATGCCCTCGCCTTCGAGGTCGTATATACTGTTGCCTTGCCAGAGGTCTGCAGTGTGCATTAGTTGCGCCGAAGCACGGGAAAAGGTGGCAAGATAGCGCGGACGCCCATCGGGCCAAAAGCCGTCGAGCCTGACGCTGCGCCCTGCGACCACCGTGTCGAGGGGGAGTTTCAGGCGTTGGGCACGCCGGCGGATGAGCTTGCGCTGCTCCTCGCTTGGCGTGACAAGCTGCTGTGTTCGCTGCAAGAGCACTAAGCGCGACTGGGCTTTGATGGCTTTTTTCTGCTGCCGGCTCTGCGCCGATGCCGACAGGGATAGAACCGATGCCAGAAAAAGCAAGATGGCCCGACTGTGGAACGACGTCCACGAATGGGTAAATGTTTTGATCATAAGCACTCTTATATTGATGGAACAAAAGGATTTAGGTCTTGCAAATATATACATAAATATTAAACAGGCAAGAAAAACCAAAAGAAAAAGCTTGCCGAAAAAATGATTGCCGCAAAAACTGCGAATACATCGGCACTACAGGCCAAGCCCTGGGGCAAGGCAACAACCTTCCCTACCCGAATGCGGGGGCACCCGGGGCACGGAGTCGAAAAAGCTGTTGGAAGACGAAAACAAGAGTACCCCGACCGAGAATCGAACTCGGATCTACTCTTTAGGAGAGAGTTGTTCTATCCATTGAACTATCAGGGCAATCTGTTTTTCAGCTTGCAAAGATACAGCAAATATGCCGAAATAACAAAAAAAAGGGAGTTTATTTTTGTGTTTCGCCCTATTTGGTGTAACTTTGTAGTCTAAACTACGCAACAAGACATAACATAATATGCAAGAGACAAGACAAAACAAAGTGGCCCGGCTACTGCAAAAAGAGCTCAGCCTCATATTCCAGCAACAGACACGGGCCACCCACGGCGTGATGGTATCGGTGACACGGGCAAGGATTTCGCCCGACCTCAGCGTATGCACGGCTTACGTAAGCATATTCCCGAGCGAGCGCGGCGAGGAAATCCTGGCCAACATACGCTCAAACGAGAAAACCATACGCTATGAGCTCGGCACACGCGTGCGCCACCAGCTGCGCATTGTGCCCGAGCTGCGCTTCTTCCTCGACGACTCGCTCGACTACATCGAACACATCGACGAGCTGCTCAAGAAATGACGGCCTACAACACCATATCGCTGTTTTCGGGGGCCATGGGGCTCAATCTCGGCATTGAAAAGGCCGGGTTCAAAATACGGGTGTGCGTGGAGAAAGACAAATGGGCCGCCCAGACAATAAGGGCCAACACAAGCATACCCGTAATAGAAAGAGACATCAACGACGTGCACACCGACGAGATTCTGGCTGCTGCCGGCATTGGCAGGCAAGACGTGACGCTCGTAATCGGCGGCCCGCCATGCCAGACATTCTCGACAGCGGGCAAGCAAAAGGGATTTGCCGACTTCAGGGGCAACGTGATGCTGCAATACCTGCGTGTGGTTAGAGACATCTTGCCAGAGTTTTTCATAATGGAAAACGTCAGGGGGCTGCAGTCGGCCAAACTCAACAGCGTGCCTGCAGAATATGCCGAATACGAGCCGATAAAGGATGTCAAAGGCAGTGCGTTCCACTTTATGGTAGCCGAATTCAGGAAACTGGGCTACAGCATAAGCCACGCGCTGCTCAACGCCGCAAACTACGGTGTGCCGGAAAAGCGCGAGCGAATAGTGGTGATAGGGCACCGGGGCGAAAGAGTGCCCATACCGAGCCCCACGCACTCGGAAAACGGTGAGTTAGGCACAAAGAAGTGGAACACGCTGCGCAGCTGCATCGGCGACATGGAACACCGCACAGACCTGCACTACACCGAGCTGCGCAAACGGAGCCGGCCGTACATGAAAATACTGAAAGAAGGCCAAAACTGGCGCAACCAGCCTGAAGACATGGCCATGCAGGCCATGGGCAAGGCATACTTCCTGTCCGGGGGCAAGACAGGCTTTCTAAGGCAGCTCAAATTCGACGAGCCATCGCCAACGCTTGTCACCAGTCCGACCATGCCCGCCACACTGCTGTGCCACCCCACACAGCTAAGGCCGCTGTCGATAGAAGAATATGCAAGGATACAGCAATTTCCCGACTCATGGACTTTCAACGGGCGCCTGGAAACCATATACAAACAGATTGGCAACGCCGTGCACGTGGGATTGGGCCAGGCCGTAGGGCAACAGATAATGAGATTCATCAACGGACAGACCAGCGCAAACGAAGAAGCCCGCAACAATATACCTCATTCAAGGTACAAGAACACAACAGACAGGGATTTTGCAATTATGTTTGGACAACGAACATACAATCTCACGAAAACACTGTAGACGGTACAATAAGATGGAGCGACATAATCAAGTTTAATTCTGGAACAAAGCAACAATGAATTTCCCATTCTACATAGCGCGCCGATACCTGTTCTCGAAGAAAAGCACCCACGCCATCAACGTGATAAGCGGGGTGAGCGTGGTGGGCGTGGCCGTGGCCACGATGGCCCTGGTGGTGACGCTGAGCGTGTTCAACGGCTTCCACGACCTGGTGGCATCGCTGTTCACGGCCTTCGACCCGCAGCTTAAGGTGACGCCCGCAGTGGGCAAGACGGCCCCTGCCGACGACCCCGTGCTAACCCGGATAAGGCACCTGCCCGAGGTGGAGGTGGCCACGGAGACCGTTGAAGACATGGCACTGGCCATCTACGGCGACCGCCAGGCCATGGTGACAATAAAGGGGGTTGACGACAACTTCGACAGCCTGACACACATACGCGAGATACTTGTGGGCGAGGGCGAGTATGAGCTGCACGCCGCCGGCCTGAACTACGGCATACCGGGCATACGCCTGGCCGAGGCGCTGGGCACGGGATACCGCTACGACCGGCCGCTCAAGATTTACGCCCCGAAGCGCGAGGGGCAGCTCAACATGGCCAACCCCACCGACGGGTTTGTGGAAGACGAGCTTTACTCGCCGGGGGTGCTCTTCAGCGTAAAGCAAGCCAAGTATGACAAGAGCTACATAGTTACGTCGATAGGCTTTGCCCGCAACCTGTTCGGGCAGCAGGGAATGGTGTCGGCCCTCGAGCTAAGGCTCAAGCCCGGCACCGACTTCGATGCCGCAAAGGAGAAGATAAGGCAGATGGCCGGAGGCAAGTATACGGTGAAAGACCGATTCGAGCAACAGGAAGACACGTTCAGGATAATGAAGATTGAGAAGCTCATTGCCTACATCTTCCTCACGTTCATACTGGCCGTGGCGTGCTTCAACATCATCGGGAGCCTGTCGATGCTCATCATCGACAAGAAGGCCGACGTGGCCACGCTGCGCAACCTCGGGGCATCCGACAAGCAGATTGTGCGCATATTCCTATTCGAGGGCCGAATGATTTCGGCCATAGGGGCAGTGCTCGGCATTGCCGTCGGACTGCTGCTGTGCTGGCTGCAGCAAACCTACGGACTGGTGGGGCTGGGCCGCTCGAGCGGCTCGTTCATCATCGACGCCTACCCCGTGAGCGTACATCCGGAAGACGTGGCGCTGATATTCGTCACCGTGCTCGCCGTGGGCTTCATCGCCGTGTGGTACCCGGTGCACTACTTCGCCCGCAGACTGCTGTGAGCGCCGCCACCCACGGGCATGGCACACCAACCGACAACATAAAACAACAACAACTCATGAGCAAGACAACCACAACCATCAGACTAATCGCTGCAGCGGCCGTGGCCGCAATAATGGCCGCTTGCGGCAACCACCAAAAGGGCGACGGAGGCAACAGTGGCGACAGCAGTCGGCAGACTGCGGTGATGTCGCCTTTCGTACGCATCAACATCGACTCGACCATGGCCCTGGTGTCAATACGCGACAATGCCACGGAGAAGAAAATGCCCAACAGGCTGTTCTACGGCAAGGGCGACTCGGCCGAGGTTGAAAAACTGTCGCCCGAGGGCAGCGTGCCGTCGTCGGTGAGCTGCTTCATCATAGAGACGCAAGGCAAGAGGGCTCTCTTCGACACCGGCGTGGGCAAGGCCAACGGAGGGGTGCTCATGGATAGGCTGAAAAGCCTGGGAATAAAGCCGGAAAGCATAGACTACATATTCATAACCCACTTCCACAACGACCACACAGGGGGCCTTACCGACAACGGCAAGGCTGCATTCAGCCGGGCGCAGCTCTACGTGCCCGAGGCCGAATATGCCTACTGGGCCGGGGCCGGCGGCAAAGGCAGCACGGCCATTAAGGCCGTAGGGGCCTACGGGAACAGGCTCCACCGCTTCGGCTACGGCGACAAACCGCCGCCCGGGGTCAAGGATTTGAGCTGCCGCTCGGTGTCAAGCCCATGGCAGCACCGGGACACACGCCGGGCCACACTGTCTACATTGCAGGGAGGGTAATGATAATGGGCGACCTGTTCCACGGACTGCCACTGCAGATACAAGACCTCAACCTGTGCGCCGACTACGACATGGACCGCACCAAGGCCATCGAGTCGCGCAATAAATACACCTTAATGGCAGTACACAACGGAATGATGGCGGCCGGGATGCACTTCTTCGGCACAGGGATGGTTGACTTCAAGATGAACGAGAGAGACATGGAGCTCAAATCTTTCGAACACAACTTGCCAAAAAGATGACAGCCATAGCCTGGCGCTGCATACGGCAGACAATAGCTCGCCCGAACCTCCGCGCCACCCAGGCACAAGCCCGGCAGGCGGGAAAAGAGAAACCGTTGCGCCCCGTTTCGCAATGCGAAACGGCACGTTTCACAACACACTGACATCCAGCGTGTTGCGGCATGCGGCCCGTAAGCCTTGGCAGCCGGGCGGTCAATACTTGAACGAACTGCCCCCGAGAAACTCGCGCAGCAGCGATGTCGACGGCACCTGGCGGTTGGGTATGGGCCTGATGTAGCGCAGGAACTTCAGCAGCCTGTACGCCTCGCTGTACTCGTCGGCGTTCTCAGGCACCAGCTCCAGCAGCGGCTCGGCCTGCGTCTTGAGCACGGCCAGCTCGAAAAGCATTGCCGTGTTGAACATGGCGTCGGCATTCTCCTGGTACGGGAAAATCCACTTGTTCTCGCCGGCCCTCACCGACGGCCACCGGCGTATGGTCTCGAGGGCCGACACCCCGCGGTATTTGTAGTCGCGGATGATGCGCCTCAGCAGCCTGTTGTCGGTCGTTGGGATGTAGTTGTGCGAATCGAGCAGGATGGTGGTCAGCGCCGATGCGTAGACGCGATAGATGAGCGGGTCGGGTATTTTCGACGTGAGCTCGGGGTTGAGCGCATGTATCCCCTCTACCACGAGCACCTCGTTGCCCTCGAGCCTCAGCCGCCTACCGCTGCGCTCGCTGCGCCCCGCCTGGAAGTTATACTTGGGCAGCTCCACCTCTTCGCCCCTGAACAGCGCGTTCATCTGCTCGTTGAGCAGGTCGAGGTTGAGCGCATGCAGGTGCTCGAAGTCGTATTCGCCGCTCTCGTCCTTGGGCGTCAGCTCCCTGTCTACGAAGTAATCGTCGAGCGATATGGGCACCGGGTGCAGCCCGTTGGCCAGCAACTGTATCGAAAGGCGCTTGCATGTGGTGGTCTTCCCGCTCGACGACGGGCCCGCGATGAGCACCATCTTCACCCCGCGGCGGTCGGCAATGTCCTCGGCAATGTTCACTATCTTCTTCTCCTGCAGGGCCTCCGACAGGGTGATGAGCTGCGTGGCCATGCCCTTGTCGGCAGCCTCGTTGAGGTCGCCGATGGTTCTCAGCCCCAGTATCTGCTGCCAGTGGTGGTGCTCCTTGAATATCTCGAACAGCTTGTCTTGCTTGAGGAACTCGCCCAGCTTCGACGGGTCGTCCATCGACGGTATGCGCAGCAGCAGCCCGTCAAAATACTTCTCCAGCCCGAACAGGTGCAGGTAGGCCGTGTTTGTGAGCACCGTGCCATAGTAATTGTCGTGATACCCGTCAATCTCGTAGTACGTGGTGTACAGGCTCCCGGTGCTTTCGAGCAGCTTGACCTTCGACTCCGAGCCCAGCTTGCGGAATATCTCGATGGCCTCTTCCGTGGTGCTCTCGTGGCGGTGGATGGGCAGCGCCATGTCAATTATTTCCTGCATGCGCGCCCGCAAGCGGTCTACGTCGTCGTAAGTGATGTACCGCCCGATGTTCAGGTCGCAGTAGTAGCCGTTCGACACGGGTATGTCAATATACACTTTCCCGTCGGGATAAAGGTCGTGAACAGCCTTGCAAAGCACGAAAAAGAGGCTCCTGACGTATGCCCGCCACCCCGATGTGCACTTAAGCGAGAGGAACTCGACGTCCTTGCTGTTGTAAACGCGGTAATGCATCCCCTCAACTCGGTTGTTCACCTTGGCGCTCACAGGGCCATAGTCCATTTCGAGCCCAAATTCATCATATACCTCAGAAAGTGTGCTTCCGATGCGAATGTTTTTTGTTTTTTTATTATTTTTGCAACGGATTTGTATCATCTGTTCCATAACAATGGCCTTTTGGGATTAACGTTTGTAAAGTTACGCCGTTTTCCCGACATGACGCAATATCGCGAAACAAATTATATTAAAATATGTCGATTTGGATTTTTTTTAAGATTATCGGGTCCCTCGCACTGCTCATCTACGGAATGAAGGTCATGAGCGAAGCCCTGCAGAAAATGGCCGGGTCGCAATTGCGCCACATTCTGGGCACAATGACCAAGAACCGCGTTACCGGCATCATCACCGGAATGTTCGTCACGTGCGCCGTCCAGTCCTCATCAGCCACCACGGTGATGACCGTCTCGTTTGTCAATGCGGGCCTGCTGACCCTCGCCCAGGCCATCTCGGTCATAATGGGGGCAAACATCGGCACGACGCTGACGGCCTGGATAATGAGCCTCGGGTTCTCGTTCAACTTCACCAACGTTGTATTCCCCGCATTCATCATAGCCATACTGCTCATCTACACCAGGCGCCACAGATACCTCGGCGACTTCCTTTTCGGCATTGCCTTCATGTTTTTCTCACTCGCAATGCTCAGCGAGACCGGCGCGGCCATGGATCTCGGACACAACGAAGAGCTGCTTCGCTTCTTCAGCTCATTCGACACAAGCAGCTATATCACCATCGTCATATTCTTGCTCATAGGAACCCTGCTCACGTGCATACTGCAGTCGTCGGCCGCCCTCATGGCCATCACCATGGTGCTATGCTCGAGCGGCGTGCTGCCGGTGTACCTCGGGATAGCCCTTGTCATGGGAGAGAACATCGGAACCACGGCCACCGCCAACCTTGCGGCGCTCGGGGCCAACACCCAGGCGCGCCGCGCCGCCCTGGCCCACCTGGTGTTCAATGTGTTCGGCGTGTTCTGGGTGCTGTGCTGCTTCTACCCCTTTGTCGACGCGGTGTGCAGCTTCGTCAACTACGACCCGCTCTCGGGAAGCACCGACCCGGTAAAGCTCTCGGTGGTGCTTGCCGCGTTCCACACATCGTTCAACGTATGCAACACGTGCATACTCGTGTGGTTCATCCCGCAAATTGAGCGACTTGTGTGCTGGATGATAAAGCCACGGGGAACCGACGACGAAGACGAGTTCCGCCTGCGCTACATCGGCGGCAACGCAATCATGAAGACACCGGAGCTCTCCGTGCTCGAGGCGCAGAAGGAAATACAGGCCTTCGCCGAGCGCATACAGCGCATGTTCGGGTTCGTGCGCGAACTCCTCGGCACGCAGAACGACGCCGACTTCAACAAGCTATTCAGCAGAATAGAGAAGTATGAGGGCATTAGCGACAACATGGAGATAGAGATTGCCAAGTACTTGGACAGCGTTAGCGACGCCCACCTGAGCGACGAGACCAAGGCAAAGATACGGGCCATGCTGCGCGAGATATCCGAACTGGAAAGCATCGGCGACAGTTGTTACAACATAGCCCGCACAATCAACCGCAAGATGGCGGGCAAAGAAGACTTCACCGAGCGCCAGTACGAGCACCTGCACCAGATGTTTGAGCTCACCGACGACAGCCTGACGCAGATGAACGTGCTGCTCACAGGGCGCAAGGACAACTTCGACGTGAACCGTTCGTTCAACATCGAGAACGAGATAAACAACTACCGGAACCAGCTAAAGAGCCAGAACATCAACGATGTGAACAACCATGAGTACACTTACGCCATCGGAACGATGTACATGGACATCGTCAGCGAGTGCGAAAAGTTGGGCGACTACGTTGTCAACGTGGTGGAAGCAAGGATGGGCACACGCCAGAAAGACGCGTAACGGAAGGAACCCGACGGCGCCAAGCAACATCAGGAACATGCTGCCGCGCACGGCTCTGGCCGTGTGCATGGCCCTTATGTGCGTGCAGCTGCGCGCACAGCCTACCATCATCGGGCGCACGCTGACCACCAGCGAAGGCTTTCCCGACAACAACATACGATGCATCGCCCAAGACGAAGACGGCTTCATGTGGTTCGGCTCCATGTATGCGCTGTACAGGTATGACGGTTACACATACTCAAAATACGTGCCGACGGAGCGCGGCGACACGCGCCTGCTGTCGGCGCGCCACATAGAAGACATCAGGCAATGGCGCGACGGGCTGCTCTGGATAAGGCAGCACGGCAACTTCTACACTGCCTACGACTGCCGCAAAGGCAAGTTTGTAGACTACACAGGATGCGGTCTCTACGGCCTGTCGTTCAGCCACGCCACGATGAACGCCGACGGAAGCATCACCCTTGAAGACGAAAACAACGGCACGGCAACGGTTGCCTACAGCGGCGGGAAGTTCACCTACAGGCGCAACCCGGCCGGCAAAGGCGCGCCGCGCCGCAGCAGCAGGGGCACGTTGACAGACAACAAAGGCAACCACATAAGGTTTACCGCCAACGGAGACGTGGTGTACACCGACGCCAAGACAGGCAAGACGTTCACACTGAACGTATATCCGAAACTGCTCATACAGTCAAACCTCAGCCCGAAGGTAAAGGTGGTGTCGCAAGACAACGGCCTGGTGTGGATATCGACATACGGCAACGGGCTACACCTGTACGACAAACGGACGGGCCAGCACACCCACATCACCAAGGACGACAGCCGGAAACTGATAGGCAGCAACTTCATAATAGCACTGGCCGAAGACCGCAACGGCAACATCTGGCTAAGCCAGGAGCGGCAGGGGGTGGCCTGCCTGAAGGCCACGCAGAGCAACTTCAGGGTGATAAACCTCAACGCCGACGGGCAGCGCGACCGCTCCAACGAGACAAGGATGCTAAAAAGGCTGCCCGGCATAGGCATTGTGGCGTCAAACAACGCGGGCTGCCTGTTCGCCATCGAGGGCATGCAGCCAAGGCAACTGCGCCAGACGGACACCATAAGGTACATCTCCGCCGCCACGGGGCCGGCCGGCGAGATGTGGATCGGGACGAAAACCGACGGCCTCATGGTAGGCTCGAAAGCCTACCGCCACACCCCCGGCAACCCGGCATCGCCGGCTGCCAACCGCATCGACTGCGTGCTCAGAGACCGGAAGGGTCGCATGTGGCTGTCAAGCCTCGAGGGATGCGTAGACCTTGCCGTGCCCACAGCCGGCGGAGGCATGGCCTTCCGCCACGTCATTGGGCCCGACAAAAAACTTGACGCCCGCAAGATGGCACTCGACAACAGGGGAAACATCGTGGTGGCATCAAACGACCGGGTGGTGTGCTTCAACCCCGACAGTATACTGACAGCCCCCGGCCGCATCGCCGAGACATGGCTCAAAAGCGGAGCCAAGGACAACGCCGTGCTGTGCCTGCTATGCGACGGCAGAGGGAACACATGGGTGGGAACCGACGACAACGGCATCTACAGGCTCAGCCGAGGCCGGGTGGCAGAGCGCATAACCGTGGCCGACGGGCTCGCCAGCGACGTGGTCAAGGCCATCA
>OGUN01001350.1_pt1 | contig 17676 bp, 17 predicted proteins | sample 1553621 | NCBI WGS metagenome assembly OGUN01 (sample SAMEA2580300, study PRJEB22360) | human gut metagenome | biome: human gut; feature: human-associated habitat; material: faeces | place: Denmark | collected 2008/2010
GCACCCCGAAGGCCCCGGGGGGGGGGGAGGCGGGCGCCCGACATTACGACGACTGCCGCGATCGTCGCGGCGTGGGAGGATACGGTGCCGTATTTCCCGGCGACGGCTCCGGCGGGAACGTGTACGAGGCTGTTCGGTGTGGGGAGCCCGGCATGCCGTCGGGCGAAGAGCGAGTCGGCCGGAATGTCGAGTCTTTCGAGGGCCGGAGAGAACATCGGGCGCCAGCGGGGAGGAAAATCGGCCCAAAGGTGTTTCAGGGGACCCGAGTGCTTGAAGATGCCGCAGAGCATGTCCGAGAGCACCAGGGCGAGAGCCAGCGCCGCGAGGAAAAGCAGCGTGTTGCGCCATCCGTAGCGCCGGCAGACCAGCCAGAGTATCAGCAGGTAAAAGGGAATCCAGATCGCCATGCCCGAGATGAGGGTCATGATCCGGTCCAGGCAGGGACCGCCGTCGAAATTGAGAGCCAGAAACAGGGATTCGTCGCAGGAGTGCATAGGTCGTTTAGAATTGGAAGTAGATGAAAGGCTGGATGTCGCTCGACTTGACCTGCATCACCAGCCAGATGACGCACGCGGCCAGGAGAACCTGTACGACCGTCGGCAGGGAGGTGACGAATCGTTGCGCCCAGCGGTCGCAGCGGTCGGGAAGCATGTGCAGCAGGTAGCCGATGCCGACGAGAAGGAAGATGCCGGCATAACCTTCGAGCACCTGGGGGATGACCGAAGGATTGAAGTTCGTGAAAATTTGGTGGAGCATCAGCTGCACGGTTTTCATCGATTCGGCACGGAACATCAGCCATCCGAAGCAGACCAGATTGAAGGTGAAGAAAATGCCCGGAATACGCCAGAACCACCGCATTTCGGCTCCTGTGGCTTTGGAGCCGGGAACGACGCTCAGCCAGAGCTTGTGCAGGGCCAGCGCTATGCCGTGCAGCGCTCCCCAGAGGATGAAGCGCACGGCCGCCCCGTGCCACAGACCGCCGAGCAGCATGGTGACGAGCAGGTTGAAATAGGTGCGGATACGCCCCTTGCGGTTGCCGCCCAGCGAGATATAGAGGTAGTCGCGCAGCCACGTGGAGAGCGAGATGTGCCACCGGCGCCAGAATTCGGTGATCGTGGCCGACTTGTAGGGGGCGTCGAAGTTCTTCGGAAAGCGGAAGCCCAGCAGCAGGGCGATGCCGATGGCCATATCCGAGTAACCCGAGAAGTCGCAATAGATTTGCAGGGCGTAGCCGTAGATTCCCATCAGGCATTCGAACCCGGAGTAGAGCAGCGGCTCGTCGAAGATACGATCGACGAAGTTGAGTGAAATATAGTCCGAAATGACGGCTTTTTTGAATAAGCCGATCAGGATCAGGAATACGCCCATGCCGAACATTTCGCGCGTGACCCGCAGCGGATTTTGTCGGATTTGGGGAATGAAGTCTTTGGCCCGGACGATCGGGCCGGCTACCAGTTGCGGGAAGAACGAGAGATAGAACAGGTAATCGGCCCAGTTGTTCAGGGGTTTGAGTTGTCCCCGGCAGATGTCGATCGTATAGCTCATCGACTGGAACACGAAGAACGAAATACCGACCGGCAGGAAGATGTTCTGGAAGTTGAGGAACCCTTGTCCGAAGAGGTTGTTGGCGATTTCGATCAGGAAATTCGTGTACTTGAAATAGCCCAACATGCCCAGATTGACCAACACGCTCAATCCCACGAGCCAGTATTTCGCCCGTTGCGTCCGCACTTTGTAGATGGCATGGGCGATCCAGTAGTCGCTCACTGAAGCGAAGACGAGCAGCAGGAAATAGATGCCACTCGATTTGTAATAGAAGTAGAGCGAAAAGAGGATGACATAGACGATGCGGGCCATCGGAGCCCGGCGGGTGAATCCGTAGAAGAAGAGGAATCCGGCGAAGAGGAAAAGGAACAGTCCGCTGCTGAAGATCAACGGCTGCGATGCGTCGTACGTGAGCATCGAAATCAGCTTTTCCCCGATATTTTCCACCGTCTGGATCATGTCCGGGCGTTAGGGTTTTTGCATACGGGGCCTGGCTGCCTGGCGCAGCATCATTTCCAGGTGCGAGATTTTCCGGGTGTCGATGACGTTGTCATGCGCAACGGGCGTGAAGGGAGGATGTTGTTCGGCACCCCGGTTGATGGCGTCGTACAGAGCCCAGGCTACGCGACGACCGCCCGCGAAATTGATGTGGGTATAGTCCTTTCCGGCCCAGCCGTTGGCCACGAATTGTGCCATGCCGCCGAGCGATTGCATGGCGTCGTAGGCGCTCCAGAAGGCTGCCCCGCTGTTTTGCGCGGCCTGTCGTTGGGCCGCAGCCATGTAGGGTGCCGAATCCATCGGGACGAATCCCGAGTCCGACTTTACGCTGCGGTCGCTGACGCTCATCACTAATACGGCGGCCGTAGGGAAGCACTGTCGGATGTAGGCGATCATCTTCTCGATCTGTTCGCCGTATTTGGCGAAGGAGCGGATGCCCGGTTCCAGGATGTTGAGGCCGTATTGCAGGATCACCAGGTCGTAGCCGAGCATTTCATTGATCTGGGCATTGACCGTGGGCGAGGTCCAGAACATCGCCTGTCCGTTGTTGCTGCGGATCGAATAGTTGTCCACCACCACGCCGGGCGCCGATTCGAAGATCGCACCGTAGCCGATCGCTCCTGCGGCACCCGACAGTACCTTGAAGCTCAACGAACGGATGTCGTCATGGACGACGATCTGTCGCACGGCGGGCGAACCTTCGATGTCGAACGTACGGTTGTCCCGATCATTGACGGTCACTTCGATACGGCTGTCGTCACGGCTGACGAACAGGATCCGGGCCGTGCGGCAACTGTCCAGGCAAGCCCGGTCCGATGAACCTTCCCAGCGAACGGAGGCTCCGTCCGAAGGTTGGCAGAGCCAGCCCGAGATGTAATAATAGTCGCTGATGGCGGCGGGGGTGTTTCGCCGTTGCATGATGTTGTAGGAGTCCCAACCTTTGGACTGGGTTTTGATCGTGCGCCGGAAGCCGGTCAGCGGCGAAGCCATCGGAGCGAACCCGGCCCCGGAACCGCCGAACCGGAGCTGCAGCTTTTCACGCAGGTCCGAGGAGAGGATGTCGCCTTCGACGAACGAGTCGCCCATGACCGCGATACGGACAGGAGCGTCGCCTTTCTGCAGTTTTTCATAGAAGGCCGTGAGGCGGCTGTGTCCCGTCGTGTCGAAATCTTCGATCGGGATCAGCATCGGCGACAGCCGGACCGAATCCGGAAGCCGGGGATGGGCGGTCGTATCGTCCGCCTCTTCCCGGAGGTTCCATTCGTAGGTGGTCGGGGCGTGTTGAGGCACCGTATCGGCGATCTGGCGGGCGACCTGCGTCAGGTCGATGTGGAAATCCGCATCGTCCAGATCGATCGCTTTTTCGGCTTTTTCGTGGTCTTCTTCGAAAGAGATGAGGTCGGACAGGATGTTAGCCCTGCGCAGACTGACCCCGCCGAGCGTTTGCGGCGGTATCAGGCTCAATCCGATGAGAACGGCGATGAGCAGGGTGACGGCGATCCAGCTCCGGTGTGTGTAGTCCTTTTCCGGGGCCATCAATCACGGCGTCCTAAAATCATCAAAACGTAATAGAGCAGCGACGCTACGGCACTCAAGGCCGCTACCAGGTAGGTGCGGGCAGCCCACGAGAGGGCTTCCTTGGCTTGTCCGAGCTGTGCGCCTTCGAGCGTGTGGCTGCTCTGGAGCCAGGCGAGGGCCCGCTGCGAAGCGTTGTATTCCACCGGCAGGGTGATGATCGAGAAGAGAGCCGATACGCCGATCATGCCCACGCCGATCCAGCAGAGCAGTTCGTTCTGCGTGGAGGCCAGGATCACCAGGCCGATGATGATGACGAACATTGCCATACGCGAGGAGAACTGCACGATGGGTACCAGCTGCGAACGCAACGCCAGCGGAGCGTAGCCCTGTGCATGCTGGATGGCGTGGCCGCATTCGTGGCAGGCGACGGCTGCCGCCGCGACGCTGCGGCTCGAATAGACCGCGTCGCTCAAATTGACGGTCATCGTCTGCGGGTTGAAGTGGTCGGTCAGTTGTCCGCTGACGTGGGTGATCTTCACATTGTGGATCTTATTGTCGCGCAACATCTTTTCGGCGACTTCCGCACCGGTGAGTCCGCCGGGGAAAGGCACTTCGGAGTATTTTTTGAAGACGTGTTGCAGGCGGGCCTGTACGATGTAGCCGATTACGCCGATCACGATAATCAGCACGAACATGCCCATCGTGGCGGCGTCGTACCGCGACGCTACGGGCTCCGTGGTGTAATAACCGCTTTGGAGCAGGTTGAAAATCAGCAGCATAATTTTTCAGTTTCAGTGTCTGCGCTTCGATTTTTCCCGGACATATTCGGTCCCGGATTTCGAAGACGGACAGGGTTGTTATTTCGTATTCCGGCAGGTGTAGTATGCACCGGCCTGTTGAGCCGGCATCAGTACTATATCATTAACGTTCATGTGGGCCGGTAATTGTACGATCCAGGCGATCGTTTCCGCAATATCCGCGCCGGTCAAAGGTTCGACGCCGGTATAGGTCTTGTCGGCCCGCTCTTGATCGCCGTGGAAACGCACCAGCGAAAATTCGGTTTCGACCATGCCCGGACGGATCTCCGTGACCTTGATGCGGTGGCTCAGCAGGTCGGCACGCATGGCTTGCGAAATGGCGTGTACGGCGTGTTTCGACGCGCAATATACGGCGCCGTTTTCGTAAGGCTCGGTTCCGGCGATCGATCCGATGTTGATTACGTGTCCCCCGCCTGCGGCGATCATTTTGGGCGTGATGATGCGGGTGACGTAGAGCAGTCCCTTGACGTTCGTGTCGATCATGGCGTCCCAGTCGGCCGTGGAGCCTTGGTCGATGTGTTCGAGTCCGGCGGCCAGCCCGGCGTTGTTGAGCAGCAGATCGACCCGATCGAGCGGTTCGAGGTGTTTCCTGCATTCGGCTTCGCTGCGTACGTCGAAGCAGAGCGTGCGGCAACTGCCGCCCTGCGCTTCGATGGCGGATTTGAGCGCTGCCAGCCGTTCGGCGCGGCGCCCCGTGGCGATGATGTCGTATCCGAGGGCTGCGAGCCGGAGCGCCGTAGCGTGTCCGATGCCCGAAGTGGCCCCTGTAATTAAAGCTTGTTTTTTCATAATGGTCAGTTTATCGAACAAAAGTAAGAAAAATTTATGTTACTTTGCATGAAAAATACGTGCAAAATCGGAAGAGGGTGAATCTCGAACTGTTCATAGCGCGCAGAATCGCGCATAACGGATCCGGCAACCGTCCGGGAGTGATGGTTCGTATCGCCGTGATCGCGGTAGCGTTGAGCGTGACGGTGATGATTCTGGCTTTGGCCGTTATCATGGGTTTCAAGCGGGAAATCACGGATCGTGTCACCGGCTTCTCGGCCCAGGTCGAGGTCGCCGATCTGCGAAGCGCCGGGTCGATCGAGTCGGTGCCGGTATTGCGCAGCGAACAGCTCGAGAGAACGATCCGCTCGGCAGGCGAGGTCGTACGGCTCACTCCCTATGCCGTGAAGGGGGGCGTGGTCAAGACGCCCGATGCGATTCTCGGCGTGATGCTCAAGGGGGTGGACGGCGATTACGATTGGTCGTTTTTTCGGGATCATCTGCTCGAGGGCGAGTTGCCCCGTGTCGGGGATTCGATTCGTACCAAGGAGATTTTGATCTCCCGGAGCGTTGCCCGGGAGATGGGGCTTGCGCCCGGCGATAAGGTCGAGATGCTTTTCGTCGAGTCGGAGAAGAGTCCGCGCCGCGACCGGTTCAAGGTGTCGGGTATCTATGCGACCGGGATGGAGGAATTCGACCGGAGCGTGGCGATGACCGATTTGAGAAACGTGCAGCGGTTGGCCGACTGGTCGTCCGACGAGGTGTCGGGCTACGAAGTGACGCTCGCGGATTTCTCGCAGGCGGAAGATTTCTCCCGCCGGCTGAACGATATGTTGCTGGATTCGGATCGGGAGGCTTTTTGGGACCTGACGGCCCGCAGTGCGCAGGAGCGGTTCCCGACCGTGTTCGACTGGCTCAAGACGCACGATGTCAATGCTGCGGTGATCCTGGTCATCATGGTCGTCGTGGCCGTATTCAACATGGCGACCGCGTTGCTGACGCTCGTGCTGGAGCGTACACGTATGATCGGTCTGTTGAAGACGATGGGAATGAACAATGCGTCGCTGCGCCGGATTTTTCTCTACCGGGCCTTGATGCTCATCTTGCGAGGGGTCGTGTGGGGCAATGCGATCGGTTTGGGAATCTGTCTGTTGCAATATTATTTCCACCTGATCCCGCTCGATCCCGAGGGTTATATGCTGTCGGAGGTGCCCGTTGCGTTCGGCGTGGGGTGGTGGTTGGCGCTCAATGCGGGAGTCGTGGTCGTGATTTTGACGTTGCTGATGCTTCCGGCTTCGATCATTTCACAGGTCAAACCGGTGGAGGCGATCCGTTACGATTCATAAAGTACATAAAAGATGAAACCATACGATACAGAGCAGGACAAGAAAGAACAGGTGCGCGAGATGTTCGACCGCATCGCTCCGGCGTACGACCGGTTGAACCACACGCTTTCGTTTCAGATCGATAAATTGTGGCGTCGGCATGTGGTGCGGATCGTGCGGCGGATGCAGCCCCGGCGGATTCTCGACGTGGCGACCGGTACGGGCGACCTGGCGCTGGCGATGGCCCGCCGCATGCGGGGCGTGCAGGTATTGGGCGTCGATCTTTCGGAAAATATGCTTGCGGAGGCCCGCCGGAAGGCGACGGCCTGCGGACTGGACGAACGGGTGGTGCTTTCGCTCGGGGATGCGGAGCGCCTGGAGGTGGCGGATGCGTCGGTGGACGTGGTGACGGTGGCTTTCGGAGTGCGTAATTTCGGGGATCTCGGAGCGGGGCTCCGGGAGATCGCCCGGGTGCTGAAGCCCGGCGGGAAGGTCGTTATCCTGGAGTTTTCGACCCCTCGCAATCCGTTGTTCCGAAGGGTGTACGGTCTTTACAGCCATCGCCTGTTGCCCGCTATCGGCGGGATGATCTCCAAAGACCGCAAGGCATACGAGTACCTGCCTGCTTCGGTGGATGAATTTCCGGCTCCGGAATGTTTTATGGCGATGATGCGCGAGGCGGGATTCAAGGATTGCAGGGCCCGTTCCCAGAGTTTGGGAATCGCGCAGATATATACGGGAGAAAAATAGGACCTTCGCGTGAGAACCTTGTTGAAATACGTATTGCCGGTGTTGTTCGCCGCACTCTTGAGCGGATGCGGCGCGTCCCTGGCCCGAAAGGTCCGGATCGGAGAAGAGGTGGCGGTGCGTCAGTACGGTACGGTGGGTCTGGATTTGACGTTTGACGTGGAAAATGCGTCCCGCCGCACGCTGCGGCTCGAGGAGGCTGAATTGGAATTTTTCACCGGAGCGGGTTCGCTGGGACGTGCCGTGTTGAGGGGTTCTGTCGAAGTTCCCGGGCGGAGTCGCGGCCCGGTGTGCAGTCGCTGGAAATTCGATTTTCCCGATGCCGCCGCCGGAATGGTCCTTCGGAAGCGATTGGAGGAGGGGGATTACGCCCGGCTGGAGGTCGAAGTGCGGATGACGCTGCGGGCGGGGGCCGTGCGGCGCCGTGTTTCTTTCGAAAGGATGCCTTTTTCCGAATTTTTGAATATCTTTGCAGAAGATAGGATGCGCCTCGGATAAGCTCAAGCGACCGACGCTCGAAGCATGCGTCAAGAACACTTGCAAACTCTGCCATGCAAGGAGGAGGAAAACAGAACGTTAGGTTCGGCTTGCCGTGTGCCTTTCCTTATTTTTACCGAAGATAGGAGATACGCTTCGGGAAACTGGGAGCAGGTTCCTGCCGTTTTCTTCTCGGCTTTCACTATCTTTGCAGAAGATAGGATTCGGTTCAGCAATCTTTGCGTGCAAGCCCGCACGATTGCTCTCACCTTTCACTATCTTTGTCCGGGAGGAGTTTCCGTTCGAATAGTGTATCCGGGAAGTTCCGACTGGTTTAAGAAAATAGTGACTATGTATAGGATAATCGTTTCATTGCTGTTTGTTTTCGGATTGTATGGTGGCGTTTCGGCCCAGTCGCTCGCCTCTTTCAAGGAGCGTCTGTCGCAGCCTGCGGGTTCGGCAGCCGTTACCGTAGTGGAGCACGGGGATGCTGCGGGCGTCGTGAGCCGGGAGAGCCAGAGCAACGACCGCATCCGGTTCAAAGGGTATCGAATCGGTATTTTCTTCGATAACGGAGCGGAGGCCCGGGCCAATGCGCTTGCCGCCAAGCAGACGTTCGAAACCGCATTCCCGGATATTCCGGTCTATCTGGTTTATGAAAATCCCTATTTCAAGGTTTCTGCCGGAAATTGCGTCACTTCCGAGGAGGCGATCGTGTTGCTGGGCAAGATTCGCAGCCAGTTTCCGGAGGCTTATCTAATGCGTGAAGATCTCACGGTGGCCGACCTGATTCGTTAATTTTCCAAAAGATTAAAAATAACGAAAAAAATTTGATAGATTCTACCCGAATCTATATATTTGCCGCGTTAAAAACCTTTAATAATTAAAACTATGAAGAAAGTTTTATCTCTGATGATTGTCGTTGCTGCCGCTGCCATGGTAAGCTGCGCCGGCAAACAGGCAAAACAGGCTGAAACCGTTGAAGTTGAGGCTACCGAGGTCGTAGAGACTCCTGCTTGCTGCGAGGAGCCTGCCGCTTGCGAGAAAGCCGATAGCTGCGCAACGGCCTGCGAGACTCCGGCAGAAACTCCGGCTCCTGCTGAAGCTGCCAAGTAATTTCCCTTTTCGGAACTTACGGGAGTATCCCCAAAGGATACTCTTTTTTTATGCCTCTTCCCCGGCGGGAGAGGTATTTTTTATGAAGCGGTGTTGTCCGGTGTCAGATCTTGCGGGCACGCCAGTTGCCGTAACGCATATAAAGATAGGAAGCCGTGAGGGTGCAGCCGTAATAGACGTGGTCGGCGGTCCAGCAAAGTGCGACGTCGGCATGCAGTCCGTAAACCAGCAGCGCCGTATAAGCGACATAGACGATGCTGGTGCAGGCGACGATCGTGAGGGCCGTGCGGGTGTTGCCCGTACCCGATACGCTGAATTGATAGATGAAGGCGGCCGTGCAGGGAATGTTGGTCGTCAGCATTACCCAGAGCGAAGGGATGGCGTATTCGATCAGAGATACGTCGTCCGTATAGATGCGGAGCGTCCAGTAAGGAATCGCGGCCGCCAGGATGCAAAGCGGGAGGACGAAGCAGAAACAGAGGCGGATCATCTTCCGGCAGAGGGGCATGATCTGTTCGGTATAACCCGCGCCGATCAGGTTGCTTACCAGGGAGCTGGTTGTCGAGGCGAAAGCGTTGATGAACATGAAGATCAGCGACGATACGGCCCGCACGATGTTCGTGGCGGCCAGGTCGCGCTTGCCCAGATGTTCGATGCAGAGGAAGAAGAGGAACCACGCGAGGAAAGCCACGCCCTGTTGGATCATCACCCAGACCGAAAGGCTCAGGATTTGTTTCAGCAGGGAAAAGTCGAATCCTGTGAATCGGAATTTATAGCGGCGCCAGTCGGTCCGGTAGCGGGTGTAGAGTATGTAGAAGAGGGCGGATACACCTTCCGAAATAGAAGAGGCGATCGCAGCGCCGGCGATGCCCATTTCGGGGAATCCGAATTTTCCGAAGATCAGCAGGTAGTTCAATACGACATTGGTGAGTACCATGACGATCGAGTTGATCGTCAGGATGCGCGTGCGGGTCGTGCCGACATAGAATGCCCGGAACATCGACCCGACGTAGGCGAAGAAGAAACCGTAAACCCGGTAGTCGAGGTACCGGACGGCGGCTTCCCGTACATCGGGAGCTTCGATCAGGGTACCCATGATGCGGGCTACGAAGACTTTCGAGAGGATGAACAGCACGAGGGCCATCAGCAGCAGAAACGCCGTGCTCTGCATGAACAGAGGCCCGATTTGCGAATACTCCTTGGCTCCGTTGCGGCGGGCGATGAGAATCTGGGCGCCGATGCTGAACCCGAAGCCCAGCATGAAGATCATCAGGTAGAAGATACCCGCCAGGGCCGAAGCCCCCAGCTCCGCTTCTCCGACGCGTCCCAGATAGGCCGTATCTGTCAGTCCGATCAACTGCTCCATCAGCAGGCAGACCAGCACCGGGAAGGTGATTTTCAGGATTTTCTTGTTCGTGTAACGCATTGGAAACGTCGGTTTCAGTGCACAAAAATACTCTTTTTTCCGCAATCGTATTTATAACGGGCTGTTTTTGGAAATTTGCAGGACAATACCCCCTCGAGTGTTGTCCGGAACAAAATATTTTATAGTTTTGTGGTGTCGGTTTCGTCCGACAGACATATTTTGATGAAAGTGTTTCGCTTTTATCCTTGATAAGAAATCTGACAGTTTCAAGCAAGACGAGGATAACGACAACACTCATCATCTGTTTCGGTATGTGTACATTATTCCAATCACCCCATACTGAGCAGGTGTGGGGTATTGTGTTGGTTTATTCGTCTTGGGTTTTGTCAGAACCTCTTATCAGATAAACGAACGGCTCCACACTTTCTTTTTGCATATATCCCACCGCAGCGGAGTTGATACGGTACATTGCAGGCTAACTATGACCGTAAAAGAACAAGCTTTACAACAAGCGATAGAAATCGCTGTATCTCACTATGACTGCTTTTATGAACATGGCGGAGGGAAATTAGATGTTCTATCTATTTCCAACATTCAGCTATTCGATTGCAAATTATATCCGTCTGACGGTATGGATGGCAGTAATTTGGAAAAATGCACAGGAGGGCGGTGCAATGTGTCATTTAGAATCGCTTATAATTCCCCTTTACAAAACGGCCTTAAGATAAGTGATAATTTCAGATGTGAAAATGTTGATTTTGAGGTTATAAGCTATAAAGAAGAAAAATTCACAGTCAAAATAACTAATAAAAGATTAACCTTATGAAAAAACTACTATCTCTTGTGTTTTGCGGCTTATTGCTATTCGGTTGTAGCGATAAGTACGACGACAGCGCATTGCGCAATGATCTGAACGACCTCGAAAATCGCGTAACAAAATTAGAGGAACTCTGCACGCAGATGAACACCAATATTTCATCGTTGCAGAAGATTGTAGACGCATTACAGGATAATCTGTCTATTTCCAAAGTTGAACAAATATCGGATGGTTACATTATCCACTTTTCAGATGGTTCTACCGCCACAATTAAAAATGGCAAAAATAGCGGAGATGCTCCTATTATCGGTGTAAAGAAAGACACGGACGGAATCTATTACTGGACGCTTAACGGCGAGTGGCTGACCGACGATGCAGGCGATAAGATAAAAGCAGAAGGCATGGACGGCGAAAACGGCAACGATGGCACGGATGGCGAGAATGGCCAAGACGGCATTACACCGCAACTGAAAATAGAGAATGGCCGATGGATGCTTTCAATGGATAATGGTAAAACTTGGACAGACATAGGACAAGCAACGGGTGCAGACGGTCAGGACGGTGCCGATGGCACGAATGGCAAAGACGGCGACAGCTTCTTTCAGAGTGTTACCGAGGACGATAACAATGTCTATTTTACCCTTATAGATGGTACTGTTATCACTATTCCCAAAGGAGATAATTCACAGTTCGCAATTGCATTCGATACAACGGATATAGCCATTCTCAACGGTGGAGAGAGCAAAACAATCTCCTACACGATTACGGATGCAACCGAGAATACGGTTGTCAAAGCCATTGCACAGGATGGATGGAAAGTCAAAGTAAATGCTACCTCCACGGATAAGGGAACGATTACGATTACAGCCCCCGATCCGATTGTAGAAAGCGAAATCCTTGTCTTTGCCAACGACGGTTCCTATCGTACTGTTATGGCATCATTTTATTGCCACGAAAAACAGGTCTTGGATATAAACATTGCCGATAATTCTATCAATGTATTACCAGCAGGAGGAACGCAAGAAATTAAATTGACAACGAATTTGGATTATACCGTTGAGATTCCTGACAATGCCCGATCGTGGTTGTCGCTGGCTCCTGAAACACGAGCTTTGCGGGAAGATACGATTGTCTTTGAAGTAGCTGCCAACGAGGGGATTCAACGCCATGCGACGGTTACTTTGAAGGGCGAACAAGACAATATTTTACAAACGATTATTTTTCGCCAACTGGGAACGTGTACCGAGATTCATGTCGAAACGAAAGGCGAACTGGAAAATGTGTTGGCGGGTTATGATTATGCCAATATCGAATCGTTGAAGATTACAGGTGTGCTGAACGATGTCGATTTTCTGTTTATCTATCGCATGATGCCCAAGTTGAAGAACCTCGATATTGCAGAGGTGAATATTACGGCATTGCCGACACAGGCATTTTATAAATCTACAAATGTCGAGCATCTGATTCTCCCCAAGACCCTGACAACGATTGGAAAGGAGATGTTTTATCGAAGCAAGCTAAAGTCGGTTGTAATTCCTGCAAGTGTAGAGACGATCGAGGCCGCCGCATTCATGGGTTGCTCTTCATTGGCAACCGTAACTTTTGAGAAAGGTTCGCAGCTGAAAACTATCGGTGGCGGTTATTCTTCTTATTATCCTAATTATTATGGTGCTTTCGCGGACTGCACGGCATTAACCTCGATTGAAATCCCTGCAAGTGTAGAGACGATCGAAGCAGCGGCATTCATGCGTTGTTCTAAATTGGCAACAGTAACTTTTGAGAAAGGTTCTCAACTGAAAACTATCGGTGGAGATTATTCTTCTTATTATTATGGTGTTTTCTCGGATTGTACTGCATTGAAATCTATTGAAATCCCTGCAAGTGTAGAGACGATCGAGGCCGCCGCATTCATGGGTTGCTCTTCATTGGCAACCGTAACTTTTGAGAAAGGTTCGCAGCTGAAAACTATCGGTGGCGGTTATTCTTCTTATTATCCTAATTATTATGGTGCTTTCGCGGACTGCACGGCATTAACCTCGATTGAAATCCCTGCAAGTGTAGAGACGATCGAAGCAGCGGCATTCATGCGTTGTTCTAAATTGGCAACAGTAACTTTTGAGAAAGGTTCTCAACTGAAAACTATCGGTGGAGATTATTCTTCTTATTATTATGGTGTTTTCTCGGATTGTACTGCATTGAAATCTATTGAAATCCCTGCAAGTGTAGAGACGATCGAAGCGACAGCATTCAAAGGCTGTTCTTCATTGGCAACAGTAACTTTTGAGAAAGGCTCTCAACTGAAAACTATCGGTGGTGGTTATTATTCTTATTCTTCTTCTTATTATTATGGCGCTTTCTGCCAATTAAAGAATCTAATGACCGTCGATATGTCTGCCTGCACGCAGATTGAGACGATCGGTGAATGCGCCTTTTATGGGGATTTCGAACTGCGATTATTCAAGATCGGCACAGAAATACCACCGACTTGTGAAAACTATGCTTTTAGCGGCATAAATCCTTATTCGGTACTGAAAGTGCCTTCGGGTTGTGCCGATGCCTATAAAGCCGCAACAGAATGGAAGCGGTTTGCAAGCACTACAGGATTAGATGAATAAATGTTAAACATTAGTCTGCGATACTTCGGTATTGCAAAGGTGTATTATTCAATTTGATATGATTCAGTCATTTAAGATGGTCTTTGATGCCAACCGTATTTCAACTCAAAAAATTAGAGAAATCATTGAAGAATTAACAGAATTGGGAGTATATGATTCTAAAACAGGTATGGTTTCGTATGACAATGATGATAAAGTTTTAGAGCAAAAGATAATTGCAATTCTTGACAATATAGTTCAAAACCATTGATTGGTATTTTTAGGACAGACTTGTGCAAAAGGGTTAATATATAGACCCTCTGCCCAAGTTTGTCCTTTTTATATTACTTGCATATTTCATAAATTTTTTGTATATTTACATCATTATCAAAGATTTAATCACAACATAAATTTTAGCTAAAATGAAAAGAAAAACACCAAGTATTAATTGAAAAACGGGCACAGAGACTATCGACGATGTTCAAATATCGTATGTCTCCAAAGGGGTATCTTATGATAATATTTACGGCGTCTGTCTGTTCGTAGGACGTAGAACTGATGACCCTACACCGCGAGAGTTTCACTATATCTTTGAACTCGACATCGACCCTGCAAAAGATATGACCATCTGTTTTCAAAAACGAGGTCGTTATATGGCAGGATTCTCCTATCTGCTAAATCCAAAAGCCGTAGAGGAGGGTTGTCTCGCCATTGTATTGCCCAACATGGTAGATATTCCCAAGTCCAATTGTATGCTCAATCTTTTTGAAGCCCATATAAAGAGCGATACGGTCATATTCGACTATACGACAAAGGAGGGCAAACAGAACGTATTCAAATTTCCACTCACGGGTTTTAACGAGAAATATTTAGAGCAGTTTATATAGATATAATTAAGAAATATGGGATTAGTATATAAAGACCTCATGGGTAAAATGGGGATAGATGATGAGGGTTTATTTGAACTTGCCTATTGCGAATTAGATTATATCTCTAATGAATTGCAAAAGATATATAAGTCTCCGTATATAAGTGATCTGAATAGCTACATATTATTCGCTATTAGGAAAATGTTGGATTCTTGGCAGTCAATTCATCTACTATGTGAAGATAGGATAGATGTTTCATCTTTGGTTACACTTAGTCGAATGATTGTCGATAACTATACTATATTACATTTCATCCATATTAACTCTAAAACGATAGAAGAAAGAGAATTAAGACATTACTTGTATGTTTTAGATGGGGTTGAAAATAGAATAAAGGAACTACGCAAATTTCCATCCTTGACTTTTGATCTCAATTATATTGAACAAACTGAAATAGATCAACTGGCCCAACAAATTGAAACAACTATGCAGAGTGATCTAAAGGCAAAAGATCAATTATTGAAAAAGATTAGAAATAATCCATTATGTAATGTTGATATGGAAAATATCATCCAAAGGCGTAATTGGAAATACAAAAAGTTAAATAATACGATAAAGGGAAATAGATTTTCATGGCTGGAATTATATCAACAAGCAGGAATTAAAAATAGTGTATCTCAATTCATATCTGGCTATATGTCTGAATTTGTCCACGGACTTTGTATGTCTAATATTGCATATAATACTCCTCCTTTTGAAAAAGGCCAAATCTTGAATATTAACACTGTATTTATCAATAAAACAACAGATATTATCAAAAAGTTATTCCAAAACGACCTTGCTAAAAACGATATTGATATTCGAAAATCAGATATAGCGACCTCATTGCTTTTAATGGTTACTCCTGAATATATTTCAGAAAAACTATTACAAATTGCAGATAAAACAAAAGCAACACAACATTCTTAAAAGGAGAGAGGAAAGAAATTTCCTCTTTTTTTCTGAACCGAGGTTGGGGTCGGTTGCAGAGAAATCCAATAAATGAATACGCTTAATTCTCTATCAACTAATAACATAATTGCTTATGAATGACACGTGTTAAATGCTTTATGTAGCACAAGGAATGAAATTTTACCTAACAAATTAAGAATCTGCAAATTACAAACAATTTGCAAGCAAGAAAATGTGATACAGAGTGTGTTACAGACCGATTTTTAAGGTATAAAACAGCTATTTTAACGCTTGTAAATAACTGATTATTTGCAATTTGCGGAAATAGCTCAGTTGGTAGAGCACAACCTTGCCAAGGTTGGGGTCGCGAGTTCGAGTCTCGTTTTCCGCTCTGAAACGCAGAGGACAATCGAAAGGTTGTCCTCTGCGTTTTTCAGTGTATTGAGGTCCGGACGAATGATCCTGTATCTCGTCTTTCGAGGTGCGGGAGTATCAATAAAAGTTTGCGAAATTACCTGTCGAAGCGCTGGTTCGAATTCTATTTCCTTCTTCATAAAAAGATGGTTTATTATTCGGGAGAAGAGTTGATGCTCCTGCGTGATTCCAAATATATTATCAGGCGGGATACGGATAAGTTCAGAGAATTTTTGAGGAAATGGAGAGTCCGTTGTTCCTGTTTGACAAGGCAATGGAAAGATTTTTGGCAATAAAAGAAAAACTCCTGCTTGTCACCGACAGGCAGGATATAATTGGATCCGGGGAAATATTTTGAGGGACCGAAGCCAAAAGCCTTTTATTTTCCGGCAGATAACGGCGTCTGTTTCATTCTCTTTCGGGAATTATCGCTCTAAAACCGACTGTTGGCTTTGGCCGACCAATTTCCCGTTTCGGTATTCGGTCGGAGAAATCCCGACATACTGCTTGAAATATTTGCCGAAGAAGGATTGGGTCGAGAAGTTCAGTTCGGAAGCTATCTCCTTGATACTTAAGTCTGAGGAACGAAGCATCTGTTTGGCGTCGGCAATGACCATGCGAATGATCCACTGCAGGGCCGAGATGCCCGATTTCTCTTTGATGATCGCCGAAAAATAGCGGGGTGTCAGATATTGTTCCTGGGCGTAGTAGGTTACCTCCCGTTCCGTGCGGTGATTCTGGTAGAGTGAAACCATGAAATTCTGAAGTACATGGTTTTTCCGATCTTTGTGCTGCGGTTGCTGGGGATGGCGTGCAAAATAGATACTCAGTATCTCGTAGCAGAGTACCTCGCCCATCGCGGTCACCAATTCGCGGTTGATGATCTTTTGTTGTGTATTGGTGGCTGCAGAGCTCATTGTCGCAATTCGCCTCCGCAGTGCATCGATCAGTTGGTCGATATACATGTATTGTTCTTTCGACAACGACAGGCAGGGGTTTTCATAGATGAAAAAACTCCAGGTCGGATCGAATGTCTTTTTCGTATTGGTCAGGATGTAATCTATATCGACCGTAAGCACGACTCCTTTCAAATCCTTGCTTCGATGTTTTATCTGAATGGACATGAGAAGCGGAGAGATATATATGTCGCCTTGACGGATATGGTATGTTTTATCTTCCAGAATGATGTCGAGTTCACCGCCCTGGCAGAGGAAAAGGCTGCACTTATCCGTTTGCGAGAAAGTATAATCTTCTTCCTTGTCGGAAGCGAGCGGAGGAACAGTAGAAAATTTTACTGGAATTGTCATGGTTACGGTTTTTTATAATTTGGCCGAAAAATAGGGAAAAGGGATATAAAGTACAAATATTCAGGAGGAATCCGTTCGATAATTCTACAAATAGGATAGTGGACAAATGGAATGAATAGTTCGATTCATCGCCCTTGAACGGAGTTGTAGCCGTGTTTCGAGCCGGAAAGAGTGTTTTTTCGATAATCGTCCGTGTCAAAGGATTTTCGGTTTTCACTTCGTTCGACGGATGGAGTGCAAGCGGAACGACCGGAGGCAGCCCATACAGAAGGGCTGCCTCCGGTCGTCGGAAGGAGATGTTACGGGAGGAGGTTTTTCAGAAAGCGACGGATGGCCGCCCATACTCCTGTTTTGCGGAACACTACGGTCAGGAGTATTCCGAGTGCGATGCCGGTAAAGAGCGTGCGAAACAGATTGCCGGAAGATTTTTTTCGGGTCGTCGAGGCGTGTGTTTCACGCAGGAGGGTCGTATCGCGGGCGAAGGAGGAAAGGTTTCGCAGACCGGTATGGCTTTTGGGGCCGGGCCGCTGGCGGCGCAACAGGAGT
>OGUN01001357.1_pt1 | contig 17555 bp, 12 predicted proteins | sample 1553621 | NCBI WGS metagenome assembly OGUN01 (sample SAMEA2580300, study PRJEB22360) | human gut metagenome | biome: human gut; feature: human-associated habitat; material: faeces | place: Denmark | collected 2008/2010
CGTCCCGGTTGGCCGGCTGCGGCAAAGAACCTGTCCAGCCGGTTGAAAGCCTATGCCGCCGTGGAGACGAAGCCGGAGTTCCTTACCGGCCTTATCGACGCCGTGGACGAATTCAAGCGCTGCTGCATTTCCTCGGCCGACTTGAGCCGCGCCGCCGGGGAGACGGAGGGCAGTCTGGCGCAGAAGCTGGAAGAACTGTCGCTTCTGATGGAGAGTTACGACGCTTTGTGCAGCCGGGGCAAGCGCGACCCGAGAGACCAGATGACGTGGCTTTTGGAACAGATGGAGCAGGGGGACTTTGCCCGGGCGCATGTGTTTTACATAGACGGCTTTCCGGATTTTACCCGGCAGCATCTGGCGATTCTGGAACATCTCATTCAGGCGTCCCCCGACGTGACAGTGAGCCTGAACTGCGACCGGGAGGATTCCCGCCTTCTTGCTTTTGAAAAAGCGGGGGACACGGCGTCCCAGCTGCTTCGCTGCGCCCTCCGCGCCGGGGTGGATGTGAGGATCGAGACCATTCCCGGAAAGCGCCTGCCCCTTTCCCCCGTGCGAGAGGGGCTGTTTCAGGGCGCGATCAGCCGGGGCGCGGCGAGCGGGTGCCTGGACGTGGTCCGGGCGGAATCGCCGTATCTGGAATGTATGGGGGCAGCAGACAGAATTCGTCAGCTTCTCGCCGCCGGGTGCCGCTGCCGGGACATTACAGTGGTCTGCACCGATATGACGGTGTATCAGCCGCTGGTGAATCTGGTCTTTCACCGGCTCCATATTCCGGTGTATCAGTCCGGAACCGAGGATATTCTGCAAAAAAGCGTCATCGCCACGGTGCTGATGGCGCTGGACGCTGCCCTGAGCGGATTCGACCAGAAAAGCGTCCTGCGCTATCTCCGCTCCGCCCTGTCTCCCGTTGACCCGGATACCTGCGACCGGGTCGAGAATTACGCCATCATCTGGGGCATTCGCGGGCAGAAGTGGACGCAGAGCTGGGAAAACCATCCCGATGGCCTCAGCGGCGTGTGGACGGAGGAAGACCAACATCGGTTGGAGGAACTGAACACGGCGCGGGAACTGGCAATCGCGCCGCTGACGCGGCTCTGGCAGGGCTTCCGGGACGCTTCCGACCTGCGGGGACAGATTCTGGCGCTGTATGGCTTTTTGGAAGACATTTCTTTGGAAATGCGGCTTTCCCGCATGGCGCAGGAGCTGGATGCCGCCGGGGACAACCGGGCCGCGCAGATTTTGAACCAGCTGTGGGAAATCCTTCTGGGTGCGCTGGAGCAGATGTACGACATGCTGGGGGACACCCACTGGGAGGGGGAGCAGTTTATCCGCCTTTTCCGGCTGCTGCTGAGCCAGTACGACGTGGGAACCATCCCACCGGTGCTGGACGCGGTGCAGGTCGGCCCCGTGTCCGCCATGCGCTGCCATCAGGAAAAGCACCTGATCGTGCTGGGGGCGGAGGAAGGCAAGCTCCCTGGCTACTCCGGCTCTGCCGGTGTCCTGACCGATCAGGAGCGCGTCACCCTCCGGGAGCTGGGCGTGCCCCTCACCGGCGGCGCGATGGAGGGCGTGCAGGCGGAGTTCGCGGAAATTTACGGCTGCTTCTGCGGCGCCATGGCGTCGGTGAGCGTGTTCTGCTCCGGCGACCAGCCGTCCTTTGTCTACCGCCGCCTGTGCGAGCTTGCGGGCGGGGAACAGCAGGTGAAAAACACATTGGATTTTGCCCCGGCGGATGGACTGGAAGCGGGGGCGTACCTCGCCCGGTGGGACGCCGGGGACGCTGCCGGGCGATTGAACGTCCGGGATACATATCTGGAAACCTGCCGCCGGCGGGATTACCGCTTCGGAAAGGTGGAGCGGGAAACCATTGGCAAACTCTACGGCTCGACGCTGAATCTTTCCGCCTCTCAGATCGACCGGCAAGCGGAGTGCCGCCTGTCCTATTTCCTCAAGTACGGCCTTCGGGTGCAGGAGCGGAAGGAAGCCGCCATCGACCCGGCGGAATTCGGAACCTACGTCCATGCGGTGCTGGAAAATTCCGCCCGCCGCATTCGGGAACTGGGCGGATTCCACAGGGTTTCTCTGGAAGAAACGCTGGAAATCGCCCATGGCTTCAGCGAGGAATACGCCCGGGAGCATTTCAGCCAGATCGAGTCGGAGCGGGTGACGTACCTGTTCCGCCGCCATATTCAGGAGCTGGACATGGTGGTTCGGGAGCTGTGGCAGGAGCTGAGCGAGGCGGCGTTTGCCCCGGCGGGCTTTGAGGTCGGCTTCGGCGACGGGGAGGGTCTGCCGCCCATCCCGATTCCGGGCGGCGGCATGAATGCAGTCCTGCGGGGCTTTATCGACCGGGTGGACATCTGGGACAACGGCGCCAGCCGCTATTACCGGGTAGTGGACTACAAAACAGGAAAAAAGGATTTTGACTACTGCGACGTGTTCAACGGCGTGGGGCTGCAAATGCTGCTGTACATGTTCGCGTTGAAAAGCAGCGGAAGCGATATGCTGGGCGACCGCCCGGTGGCGGCGGGCGTGCAGTATTTTCCCGCCCGTGCGCCCTATCTGACCTCCGACGGCAAGCTGACCGCCGAGGAAGCAGAGCAGGAGCGAATCTCCAAGTGGAAGCGAAAGGGACTGCTTCTGAACGATGAAGATGTCTTACAGGCGATGGAGCCGGGAGACGCGCCCAAGCGGATGTGTTACAGCGTGAAAAAGGACGGCACCATTTCCGGCGATCTTGCCGACCGCCAGCAGCTGAAGCTGTTGGAAGGGTACGTGTTCCGGATACTGTCCAGACTGGTGGAGGACATCGTTTCCGGCAATGTGGAGCCAAACCCCTACACCCGCGGCAGCACCCACGACGCCTGCCGGTTCTGCCCCTACGGCCCGGTCTGCCACCCGGCGGCCGTGGAGGGGCGGCGCAGCTATAAGATGATGGACGCTCAACGGTTCTGGGAGGAAATCGGAAAGGAGATGGGAGATCATGGCGGATAAACTGACACCGCAACAGGAGATGGCCGTGACCAGCCGGGGCGGCAAGCTGCTGGTTTCCGCGGCTGCCGGTTCCGGCAAGACCAAGGTGCTGGTTGACCGGCTGCTGGGCTTTCTGACCCAGACGCATGACCCGGCCAACTTGGACGAGTTTCTCATCATCACCTACACCAAGGCCGCAGCGTCAGAGCTTCGGGGGAAAATCGCCAAAAAGCTGACGGAGGAAATTGCCCAACGGCCGGAAGAAACGCATTTGCAGCGGCAGATGCAGCGGTTGTTTCTGACGAAAATCTCCACGGTTCACGGTTTTTGCTCCGATCTGCTTCGGGAATATGCCTATAAACTGGACATTGCGGCGGATTTCCGGGTGGCGGATGAAAACGAATGCCGGGAGATACGGGAGACGGTGCTGGAAGGTTTGCTTGACCGCGCCTATGAAACGGCGGGGGATGACCCGGACTTCCGGGCGTTTGTGGACACGCAGGGCGTGGGGCGGTCAGACCGTCAGGTGCCGGAGATCATCGAAAAGGTCTACGACAGCGCCCACTGCCACCTGAACCCGGAGGCATGGCTGGACAAATGCCTGACTGACGCGGATGCTGAGGGCATCGGCGACGTGGGGGAGACGGTGTGGGGGCAATATCTGATTCGGAATTTGCAGGAATATCTGGACTGTCAGATTGCGGTGCTTCGGCAGTGCGCAGAAAGCGCCGACAACTGCCCCGGTCTGGAAAAGCCCGCCGTTACCCTGAGAGACGCCATGTACCAGTTGGAGCAGCTTCGCGCCTGCACGATCTGGGATGATATCGTGGCAAAACGGGAGCTCCGTTTCGGGTCGCTTCGGTTTCCCACAAAAGACAACCCTGATCCGGAGCTGACGGATCGGATCAAGGCCGCATGGTCGGCCTGCAAGGAGGGGCTGAAAAAGAAGCTGTCGGGCTTTTCCAACGATTCCGGACAGGTGCTGACCGACCTGCACCAGACAGCTGCCGCCCAGCGGGGGCTGGTGGCGCTGGTAAGGCAGTTCGACCGGGATTACACCGCGGCCAAACGCAGCCGCCGGGTGCTGGATTTTGGAGATTTGGAGCACAAAACGCTGGATCTGCTGCTGGGAAAATCCCGAAGCCAGCCCACAGCCGCCGCGCGGGAGATCGGGCGGCGTTACCGGGAGATCATGGTGGACGAGTATCAGGACTCCAATGGTGTGCAGGACGCGATTTTTGAGGCCCTGACCCGGGAGAAGCAGAACTGCTTCATGGTCGGGGATGTGAAACAGTCCATCTACCAGTTCCGTCTGGCCGACCCGGGGATTTTTCTGGAAAAGTATGAAAAATACGTCCCGGCTCAGCAGGCAGAGCCGGGACAGGGGAGAAAAATTCTCCTGAGCCACAATTTCCGTTCCGGCGCCGAGGTCATCGACGCGGTGAACGACGTGTTCCACACCTGTATGCGCCCCAAGGTCGGCGGGCTGACCTACGGGGAAGCGGAGGAACTCCGGGAGGGAATTCCCCACACGCCGCTGGAAGCCGCCGTGGAGCTTCACGTGATCGAGACACGAGACGACCAGTATCCCGAGGAAGCGGCCTTTGTGGCGGAGCGAATCGTCGGGATGCTGCGGGAGGGAACGCCGGTGCGGGATGGCGACAGCCTGCGGCCGGTTTGCCCGGAGGACATTGTGATTCTGCTTCGTTCTCCCGGCAGCGGCGGCGGGTATTTCCAGAAGGCGCTGGAAGCCCGGGGCATTCGCTGTGCGTCGGGCGGCGGCACGGACTTGCTGCAAACCGAGGAGATCGGCACCCTGCGCTCGTTCCTGCAGATCATCTGGAACCCCCGGCAGGACATTCCGCTGGTCAGCACGCTGGCAAGCCCCATTTTCGGCTTTACCGCCGACGAGCTGGCGGCAATCCGAAGCGCAAGGAAAAAGGGCGCGTTCTATGACGCACTGCTGCTCAGCGACAGCCCGAAGGTCAAAACGTTCCTGAACACGCTGGACAGGCTGCGCCGGGAGGCCAGAATGAACCCCCTGACCGCACTGCTGGAAAACTGCTTCGCCCTGACCAGACTGGACAGCGTCTACGCCGCCATGCCCGGCGGAGAGGCGAAAGCCGCCAATATTCAGACGTTTTATCAGCTGGCGGCGGATTTTGAAAGCGGCAATCTGAAGGATTTGGGGCAGTTTTTGGATTTCCTGGACGCCATGGAGGAAAAAGGACTGATTTCGGCGGCACTGTCGCCCGCCGGATGCGTGACCATTATGAGCATCCACAAGTCCAAGGGGCTGGAATTTCCGGTGGTATTCTTAAGCAATCTTTCCCGGCGGTTCAACACGGAAAGTCAGCGCGCCCAGATTCTCTGCGACAAGGATCTGGGGCTGGGGCTTTCCGTGGCGGACAGCGAAAACCGGGTGCGCTATTCCTCCGTCGCCAAGCGTGCCATCGCCGCGAAAATGGCGGCGGAAAGCCTGTCGGAGGAGCTGCGGGTGCTGTACGTCGCCATGACCCGGGCGCGGGATCGCCTGATCATGACCTACGGCGAAAAGAATCCCGGAAAGGTGATTCAGGATATCGCCCTTCGCCAGGATTTTGACGGGGGAGAGCTATTGTGCCGGGAGGCAGCGCGTCCCGGACAGTGGGTTCTGATGGCGGCAGTGCGCCATACCGAGGCGGGAGCGCTTCACGCGCTGGGCGGCCGACCCGGCGAGACAAAGCTGGGAGATCACCCATGGGTGATTCGCGTTTCTGATGCCCCGGAATCGGAAGACACCGTTGGAAAAGAGATGGACACCCGCCCTGCAATGCCCGACGGTGTGGAGCAGGCGCTGCAGGAAGCGTTGTCCTTCCAATATGCCTACGATGCGGCGACCCGCGCACCCTCCAAGCAGACGGCGACCAACCGCAAAGGCCGTGCCAAGGACGAGGAAGCAGCGGAGGATACGCAGGAGCCGAAATTCCCCACCCGGGATTTCCGGCACCCGTCCTTCCTCACAGAAAGCCGCGGCGGCAAGGCCTACGGCAGCGCCATCCATGCGGTTCTGCAATACCTGCGCTACGAAAACTGCGGCAGTGAGGATGATGTAAAAGCGGAAATTGCCCGGCTGGTTTCTCAGAAATTCATCACCGAGGAACAGGGAAAATTGGCGGACAGCGGGAAAATCGCGGCGTTTTTCGATACGGAAATCGGCCGGAAGCTCCGCACCGGATGCCCCTGCCTGCGGGAATTCAAGTTCTCCATCCTCGACGACGGCAGCCATTACGGCGACGGCCCGGAAGGGGGGCAGGGGCTTCTGCAGGGCGTTGTGGACTGCGCGCTGCTGGAAAAGGACGGCATTGTTGTGCTGGACTTCAAAACCGATCATGTAACGGAAAGCACGGTAGCCGCAGCGGCAGAGCGCTACCGGCTCCAGGTGCAGACCTACGCTGAAGCACTGAGCCGCATTTATGAAATGCCGGTCAAGGCAAAATACCTCTATTTCTTCCAGCTGGGAAGATTTGTGGAAGTATAAAAAATTTACGGGCGCCCGGAATTCCGGGCGCCCGTTTGCCGTCAACGGCAGTTCTTGTTCTGAGACTGGTTCTCGCTGCGGTTCTCAGTGCGGTTTTCTTTCTCGTTCTTATTCTGGTTGCTGTTCTGATTTCTGTTCTGGTTCTGGTTATTCATACTTTTCTTCCTCCAGTGCTAAAATCTGTCTCGCGGTTTTGCCGCTGACATAGCTTGCCCGGAAATTCAGGATTTATCCTTCGCTTTGAAAATCAGGCTGGCGATCAGTCCCGACAGAATGGCGGCGGTGATGCCTCCGGCGGAGGCTTTCAGCCCTCCGGTGAAAATGCCGAGGAAACCGTCTTCCTGCACCGCCTCCTTGACGCCCTTGGCTAGGGTGTTGCCGAAGCCCGTCAGGGGAACGGAAGCGCCTGCCCCGGCAAATTCCACAAGGGGCTGGTACACCCCCACCGCGCCCAGAAGCACGCCGATGACCACATAGCTCACCAGAATCCGCGCCGGGGTCAGCTTGGTCTTGTCAATGAGAATCTGACCGATGAGACAGAGCAGTCCGCCGATCAGAAAAGCTTTTACATAGTCCATATTACGTTCCTCCCGCAATGCACACTGCGTGACAGACCCCGGGTATGGGAAGCCCCTGCTGGGTGGAGGTGGGGGAGAGCAGTGCGCCCGTGCCGCAAAATAGTATTTTTTTCAGTTTTCCCCCGTTCAGCTGCCCCAGAAGATAGCCGCACAGGGTAATGGCGCTGCACCCGCAGCCCGAGCCGCCGGCGTGGACGTCCTGCTTGTCGTTGTCGAAAACCAGTGTCCCGCAGTCCGTCAGCTTTCCGCCTAGAGAGACGCCGTCCCGACGGGCAAGCTCCAGAAGCATTTCCTTGCCCAGCTGCCCAAGGTCGCCGGTGACGATCAGGTCAAAATCCTCAGGGGCGGTCTTCATGTCGTCAAAATGGGCTTTGATGGTGGCATAGGCGGCGGGAGCCATGGCCGCGCCCATGTTGTTTGCGTCCTTGATGCCAAGGTCGGTGACGGTGCCGACGGTGCAGCCGGTGATCCGGGGGCCATGGCCGTCGCTGCGCACCAGCGCCGCTCCGGAGCCGGTGACCGTCCATTGGGCGGTGGGCGTCCGTTGCCCGCCGTAGCCCAGAGGGAATCGGTATTGCCGCTCGGAGGAGGCAAAGTGGGAGGAGGTTATAGCCACCGCGTTGTCCGCAAAGCCGCCGCCCACCGCCATGGAGGACAGCAGCAGACTTTCCGCCATGGTAGAGCAAGCGCCGTACAGCCCCAGGTGGGGGATACCCAGATTGCGCAGGGTGAAGGACGAACCGATGCACTGGTTCAGAAGGTCGCCGGAGAAAACAAGGTCAAAATCCTCCAACTTCATGTTGGCCTTTTCCGCCAGCTTCCCGAGAGCCAGCTTCTGCATCTGTTTTTCGCCCTGTTCCCATGTTTTCTGCCCGAAATAGGTATCCTGAGATTTGATGTCGAAGGTATGGGCAAGAGGGCCTTCGGACTCCTTTTTCCCGGCCACGCTTGCCCAGTGGGTAATGACCGGTGGATCAGACAGAATGAAGCTCTGCCGTCCCCGTTTCTGATTTGCCATAAAAACACCTGCTTTTCGTTTTTCTGTGGAATCGAGGTGCTTCTAGTATGTGCCGGGCTTGCTTTTGTGATTCAATTCGATAAAAAACCCAGACGTCAAAAATCTGACGTCTGGGAAATTATTGCAGAAGATGTCACACCATTCTCCGTGCGCCGTAGTAGTGCTGCGCCCAGTAGCCGCTGGTGAGGTCAGAACAGGAGACCGTGGAGCGGGAATTGGGGGAATGGATGAACTGGCCGCCGCCAACGTAAATGCCTACATGGGAAATGCCGCTGGCATATGTACCGGCAAAGAAAACGATGTCGCCGGGCTGCAGGCTGCCTTTTTCAACGTAAGTACCCTGATTGTACTGATCGGCAGGGGTGCGGTAGGGGGAGAAGCCCAGCTGCTTGAGGACATAGTACACGAATCCGGAGCAGTCAAAGCCGCTGGGAGAAGCGCCGCCGTAAACGTAGGGGGTGCCCAGATATTTCTGGGCTTCCGCCACGATGTCGGAACCGGCGGCGGAGGGAGTGGTATCAGCGGGCGCGGAACTCACGGAGGAAGAACCCGCAGAGGCGGAGCTTCCCGCAGATACGGTGCCGTTCAGCGCGGCGGCGCTGGGGGAAACGCCGGTGGACTTGCCGAGCCGGTAGAATTTCGGGCTGTTGGGAGAGGCCTGATTTTCGTAGGGAATTTCCGTCAGGCTCAGGTAGTCGCTGCGGATGTAGCAGATGCTGCCATTGTAGATGACCTTGTACCAGCCGTTGTTCAGGCCGAGAATGTAGCATTTCTCGCCGCTGGAAGCGACGGCCACTTTCCCGTAGGTAGTGGAGGGGCCGGAACGCAGGTTGACGCCGCTTCCGGAAACCTCGCCGTAGCCAAGCTCGGCGTTTTCACGGGTAAGTACCTTCAGGTAGTCCTGATGCATGTAGCCAACTTGCAGATTGTAATTGACCTTGTACCACTCGCCGCTCTTGCTGATGACCGCTACGCAGTCATTGCGGGGGGCGTAGACAAGGGTTGCGGAATTTGCGTCGGGTTCGCTGCGGAGCCGTAGGGAGCTTGCATTGACAAAGCCGATGCCGTACATGGTTTCTTCTGCGGCGAACGCGGTGATGGACATGGCGCCGATAGACAGCACCAGCGCCAGCACCATGCTGAGGATTCTTTTGATCTTCATACTTTTGCCTCCGTCTTTGGTAGGCAGCCTAAAGTGAGACTGCGGGGAACTCCGATATCATTCGGATATCGGGGAAAGGGGTGAATTATTTACCGGCCAGCGCGCGTTCCAGCCAGACACAGCCAAAGTCAAGGGCGGTGTACAGGCCGTCTTTTTCGCTCTTTTTCACGATCCGGTCGCGGCTTCTGGCGGTGGGGTCGGTCAGCTGGAGCTGCACGGAAACCCGTGTGGCAACGTCCAGATCGTTTACCTTCTTGGTCTCGAGAACCTGAAGCATAACGATGTGACTGTCAGCCATGGAGCCATAGTAAATCAAGTTGTCCTTCCGCATCAGCGGATGTCCTTTATACATCAGAACTGCATTTTCATCAGCCATCAAAGGTACCTCCTATGCAAAATGTAATCAGATTGTAACACACTGTAATGAGAATGTCAAGCTTTTTGTTGGAAACGGTCGGGAAACGACCCTCGTTAACATAACTTTTCCTGAAAAAAGATTGAAAAACGGAAAGACGGAGGAAGAAAGTATGAGATTGTCAAGGTGCATGTCGGCCGCATTTGTTTGCATATTTCAGGGGAAGCTCTGATTAAATCGACGAGAGCTGGCGGCAGAAGATTTTGGCTCAGCCGAAAGTTCTGAAAGCGGCGAAATACTTTGTGTATTTCCCGCTTTCAGAACTGCGCGGATGGGGCAAAAGATTCGCCGCCAGCCGAAGGCGATTTATTCAGCGGTTCCCCAAGCTCACGGCCAAAAAGCAAGGGGCTTTTGCCTTGGCAAAAGCCCCTTGGCTGGGTCAGGTTATTGGGCTTCCTTCTCGAAGAGGTACTCGCGCACCAGCACCTGCATCAGCTCGTCCCGGTCGATCTTGCAGATCATACTCCGGGCGTTGTTGTAGTTGGTGATATAGGTGGGGTCTTCGGTCAGCAGGTAGCCGACGATCTGGTTGACGGGGTTGTAGCCTTTTTCGGTGAGGGCTTCATACACATTCCGGAGAATACGGCGCATATTCTCTTTGTCATCGCTGGGGACGGTGAATTTTACAGTGTCCTTATCCGTCATGGTTTCAGCCTCCTTTTATATTTGTACTGTTGTCATTATAACCGAATTCTTTCGGGCTGTAAAGTCCTGAAATCGGAAATTTTTGTGAATCTTTGCAGAATTTTTGCCGAAGTACCAAATTATCGCAGAGCAGCGTCCAGCTTTTCCTTCAGCGCGGCCAGAACCTTGGTCACGACGGCTTCGGAGTCCGTATCGGTGAGGGTACGGTCGTCCGCCCGCAGCTCCAGAGAGAAGGCCATGCTCTTCTTGCCCTCGGGAACGCCGGGGCCGCGGTAGATGTCGAACAGCTTCACATCCCGCAGCAGCTTTCCGGCAGCGGCGGTGATGACGGCTTCCGCCTGCGCGACGGTGACGTCCTCAGAGCAGACAAGGCTCAGGTCACGGGACACGGTGGGATACTTGGGCAGGGGGGTATAGGTGGCGTCGGGCAGCTGCATCTCAAACAGTTTGGTGAAGTTGATCTCGGCGCAGTAGACGTCGGTGTCGATGCCGTAGTTCGCGGCCGCCAGAGGATGCACCTGACCCATCACGCCCACGTCCACGCCGTCGATGCTCACCTTGGCGCAGCGGCCGGGATGGTAGCTGGGGTTGTCCTTCACGGCGGTGTATTCCGCTTTCTTCAGCCGCAGACCGGTGAAGATGGCTTCCAGCTCGCCCTTCAGGGTGAAGAAGGTCTCGCCTGCGCCGTAGGTGCCGAGAACCAGCATCTTCGGCTCCTCGGGCAGCGGCTGTCCCTCCACGGGCAGGTAGATCTTTGCCAACTCGTAGAGCTTCACGGCCTTGTTATGGTAGGCGTTGTTCCGGGAGAGGATTTCCAGCATGGAGGGCAGGGCGATGGTGCGCATGATGGAGGTGTCCTCGCCCAGAGGATTCTGGATGCGCAGAGCGTTGCGCAGGGGGGAATCGGCGGGCAGCCGGATCTGGTCGAAAACGGTGGGGGAGACGAAGGAATAGGTGATGATCTCACTGTAGCCCATGGCGCGGCACAGGGTTCCGGCCTTGGCTTCCAGCTTCATCACGGGGGAATAGCCGCCCTGCGTGGAGGTTTTGAAAGCGGTGGTGGGAATCTCGTTGTAGCCGTAGGAACGGCCTACTTCTTCGGCAATATCCGCCATCAGGTTCAGGTCGGGACGGAAGGAGGGAACGAGAATGGTGTCGCCCTCCACGGGAATTTCCAGCCGGTTCAGGTACTTGACCATATCTTCCTTGGAAATGTCGGTGCCCAGCAGCCGGTTGATCTTCTCCGGCTCCAGAGGCAGCGTTTTTTCCTCGGGAACATAGTTGATGACATCGATGGTGCCGTTCAGCACATCGCCGCAGCCCAGCATCTCCACAAGCTCGCAGGCACGCTGCACGGCAGGGACGGTCATCATGGGGTCGAGGCGCTTTTCAAATTTGCCGGAGGCTTCGGTGCGCATACCCAGCGCCAGAGCGGTCTGGCGGATGGAGGTGCCGTCGAAGTTGGCGGACTCGAAGACTACCATGGCGGTATCGTCCTTGATTTCGGAGTTTTCGCCGCCCATGATACCGGCAAGGCCGATGGGCTTATTTTCGTCGGCGATGACCAGCATGCCGGCTTTCAGGTTGCGCACATTGCCGTCCAGCGTGGTCAGGGTCTCGCCGTCCTCGGCTTCCCGCACCACGATCTTGCCGGAAGAAACATAGCGGTAATCAAAGGCGTGCATGGGCTGACCGTATTCCAGCATGACGTAGTTGGTGATGTCCACGATGTTGTTGATGGGACGCACGCCGTTGGCGCGCAGACGGCGGCGCAGCCACTTGGGGGAGGGGGCGATCTTTACGTTGGCAACCATCCGGGAGGTGTAGCGGTTGCACAGCTTCGTTGCGGGGACGTCCACGTCCAGATGGTCGTAAATATCCCCGGCGTCGGAGCCGTGAACCACAGGCTCGTGGTGACGCATGGGCTTGCCGAAGGCGGCGGCAGCTTCCCGGGCAAGGCCGATGATGCTGTAGCAGTCGGGGCGGTTGTTGGTGATCTCAAAATCCACAACGGTGTCGTCGTTGCCGATGACGAGGTTGATGTCCTCGCCAACCGTGCAGTCCTCGTCATTGAGGATCCAGATGCCGTCGGCGAACACGCCGGGCAGGTCGTTCTGAGTCAGTCCCAGCTCGGCGAAGGAGCAGAGCATACCGCCCGACACTTCGCCCCGGAGCTTGCCCTTGGTGATGTGAACGCCGCCGGGGAGCCAGGAGTTATGCAGTGCCGCGGGAACCAGATCGCCCTCGTGGACGTTCTGTGCGCCGGTGACGATCTGCACGGGGGCGTCGCCGCCCACGTCCACCTGACAGATCCACATATGATCGGAGTTGGGATGGCGCACCATGGACAGAACCTTGCCCACGACCACGTTTTTGATCTCCGCGTCCAGCCGCTCCCAGGTTTCCACCTTCTGACCAAAAACGGTCAGGGTTTCCACGAATTCCTTATCGGAGACGTTAGACAGGTCTACGAATTCCTCGTTCAGCCATTTTCTGTTGAGTTTCATTGTTTTTCCCTCCTTAGAACTGGTTCAGGAACCGGATGTCGTTGTCGAAAATCAGTCTCAGGTCGTTGATCTTCATGCGGCCCATGGCCATACGCTCCAGACCCATGCCGAAAGCGAAGCCGGAATACTTTTCAGAGTCGATGCCGCAGTTTTCCAGAACCCTGGGGTGTACCATACCCGCGCCCAGCAGCTCGATCCAGCCCTCGCCGTGGCAGGTGGAGCAGACCTGACCGTCGATTTCGCCGGTGCCGTGGCACTTGTGGCACTGCATGTCCATTTCACAGCTCGGCTCGGTGAAGGGAAAGTGATGGGGACGGAACCGCATCACGGCGTCCTCGCCGTAGATTTTCCGCATGATGGTGGTCAGCGCGCCTTTCAGGTCGCCCATGGTGATGTTCTCCGCCACCACCAGACCCTCGATCTGATGGAACATGGGGGAGTGGGTCGCGTCGGCCTCGTCCTTGCGGAACACGCGGCCGGGAGCCAGCATACACAGCGGGGGTTTGTGCTTCTCCATGTAGCGGATCTGCATGGGGCTGGTCTGGGTGCGGAGCAGGACGCTGTCGTCATCGGTGAAATAGAAGGTATCGGAGCGGTCGCGGGAGGGGTGGCCTTCCTCAATGTTCAGCCGGGTGAAGTTGTAGTCTGCCAGCTCCACCTCGGGGCCGTCCACCACCTGATAGCCCAGACCTACAAAGATGTCCTTGATGGTCTGCAGCACCTGATTCATGGGATGCTGATGGCCGATGGACACGGCCTTGCCGGGGATGGTCACGTCGATGGCTTCGGAAGCCAGCTTGGCTTCCAGCGCGGCGGCGTGGATGTCGGCCTTCCGCTTTTCCAGCTCCTGCTCGATGCTTGCCCGGACGGAATTCGCCAGCTGACCCATGACGGGGCGCTCCTCAGCGGAGAGCTTGCCCATCTGCTTTAAGACGGCGGTCAGCTCGCCCTTCTTGCCCAGCAGCTTGACGCGAAGCTCTTCCAGAGCCGCCGGGGTGGCGGCAGCTTCCAGCGCTGTCAGGGCATTGGCTTTGATTTGCTCTAACTGTTCTTTCATGTTCATTCCTCCTGAAAGGTCTAGGGAACCTCTGAATAAATCGTCTTTGGCTGAGCAGCGGATCTTTTGCCCCCAGCCTGCGGTATGAAAAATGGGAAATACATACAGTATTCCCGCATTTTCCATACCTTGCCTGGAGACAAAATCTCTCGCTGTCAGCTCTCGCCGATTTAATCAGAGCTTCCTTTACTACAAAAAAATAGACCCTTCATCCCGAAACCGGGACGAAAGGCATTCCTTCCGCGGTACCACCCGCAATTCGCCGAAACGGCGCGCTTTTCGGATGCAGACACATCCAAGACCGTTAACGCAGTCACGCGGCCAACTCTACTTTTCGTTCAAGCGGCAGCTCCCGGGAGAAAGCCCGGCATTGCACGCAAGCGGATCTCACCATCCCGCTCTCTCTGACAGCGCAAACCAACACAAGGCAGCCCATTCAACGCTTTTTCCGTATCGCCCTCATATTAGCATATACGGCTAAAATATGCAAGCATTTTTTTCACGGAACCCGCCCAAAACGGGAAATCTCTTGACGAAGGCGCGGGGGAGTGATATGGTTGGAGTATCGAAAAAACAAAGGAGTGCATTGCCATGAAATATGAATCCGTACAGCAGGCGCGAGAAGCCCTCAAGAAGCTGGAACAGACCCAGGCGGCGTATAACCACGCCTTGGGCGTGCTGTATCTGGACGCCACCACCGCCGCGCCCAGCGACACCTGGGAGGGGCGGGGCAAGACCATGGAGGTCATGTCTCAGATCACCTATGATCTGCTGGTGAACGATGAGAATGACGAGCTTCTTTCCTATCTGGAAGCCCACGCCGATGAGCTGGATGCCCAGACAAAGCGGGAGGTAGAGGTTCTGCGCAAAAGCTACGACCAGATTCACCGTATCCCGGCGGAGGAATACGTCGCCTATTCCGTGCTGATTAACGACGCCGAGAGCGTATGGCACAAGGCGAAGCCGGAGGACGATTTTGCCGCATTTGCCCCGTATCTGGAAAAGATCGTGGACTATAACCGGAAGTTTGCCGGGTATTACCATCCGGAAATGGCGCCCTACGACGCGCTGCTGAACGAATACGAGGAAGGGATGAACGTCGAGACGCTGGACGCCTTCTTCGCTCAGCTCCGGCAGACCATCGTCCCCCTGATCGAGAAGATCCGGGCGACGAAGCAGATCGACGACGCTTTCCTGTACCGCCATTATCCTGTGGAGATTCAGAGAAAGCTCTCCGATTATCTCATGGAGGTCATGGGCATTGACCGCACCCACTGCGGCATTGCCGAGACGGAGCATCCCTTCACCACCAATTTCAACAACAAGGATGTGCGCATCACCACCCATTATTTTGAGGACAATCTGGTTTCCTCCATGTTCTCCGTCATTCACGAAGGCGGCCACGCCCTGTATGAGCTGGGGGCGGACGACTGCTACAATTACACCGCCCTCGCCGGCGGCGTGTCCATGGGCATTCACGAGAGCCAGAGCCGGTTCTATGAGAACATCATCGGCAGAAGTCCCGCCTATGTCCACGCGGTTTTCCCGAAGCTGAAGGAGCTGTTCCCGGAGCAGCTGGCCGATGTGGACGAGAATATGTTCTACCGCGCCATCAACAAGGCAGAGCCGTCTCTCATCCGGACGGAAGCCGACGAACTGACCTACTGCCTGCACATCATGGTGCGCTACGAAATTGAAAAGCAGCTGATTGGCGGGACGCTGGCAGTCAAAGACGTTCCTGCGGAATGGAAGCGGCTGTATAAAAAGTATCTGGGCGTGGACGTTCCCAGCGACCGGGAGGGCTGCCTTCAGGACAGCCATTGGAGCGGCGGCAGCATCGGCTACTTCCCCTCCTATGCCCTTGGCAGCGCCTACGGCGCACAGATGCTGCACAAAATGCAGGAGGAAATCGGCGACATCTGGGCGGACGTGGCAAAGGGTGACCTGAGCAAGGTCACGGACTGGCTGAGAAGCCATATCCACCGCTATGCCAGCTTCAAGAAGCCCGGCGAGCTGTTTGAATCCGTGTGCGGCAAGTTCGACGCAAAGTATTATACCGACTACCTGACGGAAAAGTACACGAAGCTGTACGGCCTGTAAGACCATGATAAGACGGCTGAATCACGAGTTGGTTTTGTCCCTCCTGCCTGACCGGAATCCTTGGGGGCACAAGGGGAATTTCGGCAAGCTCCTGCTGCTGTGCGGCAGCCGGGGGTATACGGGGGCGGCGTTTTTCGCCGCCATGGGCGCTCTGCGCTCAGGCGCGGGACTGGTGTTTCTTGGCGTGCCTGAGAGCATCTACGGCATTGAAGCGGTGAAACTCAATGAGCCGGTGATTTTTCCCCTGCCCGACGCGGGCGGCAGGCTCAGCGCCGATGCCGTGCCGGAAATTCTTACACGGTTTCCTCAAATGGACGCCGTGCTGGTCGGCCCCGGTCTTGGGCAGTCCGAGGGAACGCTGGCGGTGGTCAGGGCGGTGCTGGAAAAAGCGGAATGCCCGGTGGTCGTGGATGCAGACGGCATAAATGTTTTGTCCGCGCATAGAGATTTACTGCGCGGAAGGAAATCACCCACCATTCTGACGCCCCACGACGGAGAGTTTGCCCGTCTGGGCGGCGTCATCGGGGAAGACCGCATGTCTGCGGCTGCTGCCCTTGCCGAAGAACTGGGATGCGTTGCCCTGCTGAAGGGTCACGAGACCTGCATCACCGACGGCACGGACGGCTATCTTAACCCCACCGGGAATCCCGGCATGGCCGTCGGGGGCAGCGGGGACGTGCTGGCGGGTGTCATTACGGCGCTGCTGGGGGCAGGATTGCCGCCGCTGGAGTCGCCCAGCGTCTGCTGGAAGCCGCCGCCTGCGGGGCGTGGCTCCACGGCGCGGCGGGGGACCGGTGCGCGGCGGAGCTGGGGCAGTACGGAATGCTGCCCACGGACATGCTCAGCGCCCTTCCGCGACTTATGAAATAAGGCGGGGTTTCTTTGAAAAAAATCGCGGCGGCCATGGTGGTGCTTGTATTTCTCACCGGGTGTTCCGGCGGGTCAAAGGAGATGCAGCGGGGGCTTGACCTCCGATCGGAACTGCTGAAGGCTTCCGAATGCCGTTTTTCCTGCGAAATTACGGCGGACTACTCAGACAAAGTGTACACCTTTTCCATGGACTGCCAGTGTGATTCTCAGGGTGATCTGACCTTCGCCGTCACCGCGCCTGAGACCATCACGGGCATCACCGGCAAGGTATCCGACGCCGGGGGAAAGCTGACCTTTGACGACACGGCGCTGCAATTCGATCTGATGGCGGAGGAACAGCTGACTCCCGTCAGCGCCCCGTGGATACTCATGAAAACCTTGCGAAGCGGCTATATCACCTCCGCCGGGATGGACGGCGGGCGCCTGCGGCTGACCATTGACGACAGCTACGAGGACGACGCGCTTCATCTGGACATCTGGCTGGGGGAGGACGATTGCCCGGAAGACGCCGAGATTCTCTACAAAGAACGGCGCATTCTGTCATTGAAGGTCACAAATTTTGAAACGGTGTAGCTTTTTGGAAAAACCGTGCATAGGATATTTTACCAGCGCAGCCGTATAATACTATTTCTTCATAAAATGATTTCATCATTTTATTTAGGGTCTATCTGAAAACCGTTAACACGCCCAAACAGCGGGTCTTTTCCGCC
>OGUN01001364.1_pt1 | contig 17492 bp, 24 predicted proteins | sample 1553621 | NCBI WGS metagenome assembly OGUN01 (sample SAMEA2580300, study PRJEB22360) | human gut metagenome | biome: human gut; feature: human-associated habitat; material: faeces | place: Denmark | collected 2008/2010
CGTCTCAGTGGGCGGCAATAGGCGTGCTGGGGAGTCTGCTGTTTGGGCTGCTGACATATCTGACTAACCTGTATTTCAAAATCAGAGAGGACCGTCGTAAGGCTGCACGGGGAGAGTAATTCAATGACTCAAAACTATGAACTGATTGTGAAAGGGATCCGCAATTTTGAGAATAAAGTTACGGTAACTTTAGCGTTACGGGACAAAAAACGCTTTGACGGTGAAATTTTTGACCTGGACATCTCGCTGGACCGTGTTGAAGGTGCCGCGCTGGAGTTTTATGAGGCAGCAGCCAGAAGGAGCATCAGACAGGTCTTCCTGGATGTTGCTGCCGGGTTATGTGAAGGGGATGAGCAGTCGCCGGAAAAGCGCCCCGTAATTTTAGAGGCGCAGGATGTGTTGATAACCTACAGAGGAAAACTACCGGGAATAATTACGGGTTCTCTGAAGAGTCCGCCGAAATGGTAATTTTACCAGCATATTTTTCATCCAGTAATACAGCAAGCCGCCTGAAAGAGTCTTGTTGTTCCTGAGACCATTTGGGATTGCATGATTCAAACTGGATTGATGCCAGCGTTGATTGCATCTGTTCCCTTGGAATTGAGAATGCCAGATATGAGAAGGCGACGGTAAGGGTATTCACGTCTTCCCGAAGCCTAGAAATGCTGTCGAGCAACTCCTGTAGAGAAATGGTGTTATTGTCCATAAATAATCCTCATGATTGTATTGACCTGTTAGCAGCCTGAGGCAACAGGCTGGAACTGATAAACATATCCAGGGCTCAGAAACCGATAAATCCTGATAAATATCCATGAACGCAAAAATCAGATACGGCCTGTCGGCTGCCGTTCTGGCGCTGATTGCCGCTGGTGCGCCTGCGCCTGACATTCTCGACCAGTTTCTGGATGAAAAGGAAGGCAAGCACACCACAGCATACCGTGATGGTGCAGGTATCTGGACCATCTGCCGTGGTGCCATCATGGTGGATGGCAAACCTGTCGTTCCGGGCATGAAGTTGTCGAAGGAAAAATGCGACCAGGTTAACGCCATTGAGCGTGATAAAGCGCTGGCGTGGGTGGAGAAAAACATCAGAGTGCCGCTGACCGAACCCCAGAAAGCGGGGATCGCGTCATTCTGTCCGTACAACATTGGTCCCGGTAAGTGTTTCCCGTCGACGTTTTACAGACGAATTAATGCAGGTGATCGAAAAGGTGCCTGCGAAGCGATTCGCTGGTGGATTAAGGACGGTGGCAGAGACTGCCGTATTCGCTCAAATAACTGTTACGGTCAGGTATCCCGTCGTGACCAGGAGAGCGCGCTGGCGTGCTGGGGTATCGACAGATAAGCAGAATATTTTGCTGAAAAATGAGGAATGACCACGCGGGCGGATAACACGAAATCCTGCGAACTGACAAAAACTAAGTGAATAAAAGTAAAAACCCCGTTTGTTGGCTGCAAGCGGGGTTTTGTGTTTTCTGACCTTGAGTAAGGCAAGGGAGAAATTATGGTGAGGGAGGTGCTTTCCCTGTGAGGAAGTATAAAAGATTCTTTCTGAGGTTGTCCATTATGAAAGGCATTGAAGTGGAGACGCCAGCCTGTCTGGATTTAACAAGAGCGGCAGCCTTTGCCATTCGTATTATAGCCATTGCTGTTCTGATCTGGGCAATCCGTTGGTGGTGAAATGAACCGCGTTCTGTGTGTGGTCATCATTGCTCTGCTGGTGGCCTGTGGTGCGCTTAGTCTGGGGCTGAATCATTACCGCGATAACGCCATCACTTACAAAGCGCAGCGCGATAAAAAAGCCAGAGAGCTGGAGCTGGCAAATGCAACCATTACTGATATGCAGCAGCGCCAGCGTGATGTTGCTGCACTTGATGCCAGATACTCGAGGGAATTAGCCGATGCGAGAGCTGAAAATGAAACTCTGCGCGCTGATGTTGCCGCTGGTCGTAAGCGCCTGCGGATCAACGCCACCTGCCCCGGTACCGTGCGTGAAGCCACCGGCACCTCCGGCGTGGATAATGCAACCGGCCCCCGACTGGCAGACACCGCTGAACGGGATTATTTCACTCTCAGAGAGCGGTTGATGACGATGCAGAAGCAACTGGAAGTGGCGCAGGAATATATCCGCACTCAGTGCCTGAAATAAGTTTTGCTGATGCGCGGTATTGTCGCCGTATCCCCGCATTAACAGAGACCGCAGCCCGACAGGGAGACTCCTCTGCGCGAGTGTGCGGGGATAATCAAAAACGATACACACCGGGGTTTACCGCGTTAACGGAGCGCGGCGTTGTCCCCTCATGGTCGCTGGTCCGGTGCGATGGTGGAAGAAACCGGACGATGTGTTACCTCGCAAGCCCTGTTATGTCATGTGTCTGATTTGTGATTTAAGCCGGATAATTGTCGTTGCCATTAAGCAGAGGATTAATGATCGACAGGGTGGCATTGTTAGAATAAGACTTATTCTTATCTGTGCCGGGAATGAAAATGAAAAGAAATCTTCCGTTAATTATTTTGTTGTCTTCTCTGGTTATGGGCTGTACGCAACATAAAACAGATATGCCCCGACAGTTGGTTAAGGCATTACCACAATATCCGGCCTATGCAGCGGCAAATTATATAAAGGGACGGGTTGATGTGAAGTTTGATATTGGTGCTGATGGTACTGTCACCCGAATTGAGTTTATCCGTTCAGAGCCGCACCATTTGTTTGATGAGCAGGTTGTAAAGGCGATGGCAAAATGGCGATTTGAGAAGGACAGGCCGTGTAAAGGCGTGAAGAAAACGTTTATCTTTAGTCCTTCTGCACCCTGATTATTTCATCAGAAATTAATTATCACTCTGTTGTTATTCTGTACATCCCGGCAGGGTAAGTCTTGTTCCGTCGGATATGAAGATGAAATATTGTTGGAGGACAGTGGGTACCTGCTCCTGTAACCGAACGTTCATTTCTCGTTATTTGTCATGCTGGCCGGGCAACAGATGCGTTGCATCTGTTGCCAGCCTTCTCCTGCAGGCTTCAATAACCCACGCTGAAAAGTTACCGGATCCTTTATGCTCAAGGGCGATGTTGATCTGTTCAATCATGTGATTGGGGAAACGGATATTGCGGGTTGTGGTTCTGCGGGTCCGGTTTTTCGATGACATATTTATTTCCTTTACTGATTGCCATATGACGGGGATTTTACATGGCTCAGCTTCGTACACTCCAGAGCAGAATCAAAACACTGAATACCCGACGGGTGAATATTCTGAAGGGGGAGCAGCGTCGTGTCAGTGGCAGTGCACGTGTTTCCCTCAAGCGTCATATCTGGCTCAGGGACGCCGGGCAGTGCTGTATCTGTGGTCGTGTGGTTGACCTCTGTGACAGTGAACTTGATCACCGAATTGCACTTCAGTTCGGTGGTGGTAATGAGGAGACGAATCTCTGGACGCTCTGTACCGAATGCCATCGACAAAAGTCTGCTCGTGAAGCGGCGGGTGGTATGCCGGACCCGACGCTGCCGGAGGTGTCCGGAGGTAGTGGCAGAGCGGACGACATCATCGGACTGTAACCCGACCCGGGGGGGGTATCATCCGGCGTAAAAAACGATCGCTTTGGACACCGCGCCCCCTCTCACGCAGAGAAAAAATTCCCGTTTCAGGGCAGTTAACATGTTAACTGGCTGCCCGGGCATTTTTGCGGTTTTTATCTTTATTATTCAGTTTGTTGTGCGAAAAAAATGTTAACTGGCTTTTTCAGAAAATGTTAACCAGGCAGCAGTTAACATTTGCGGCATGAGACGCCGGGAAAAATGGGCTGAACCATACCCGGCTGAGTGCGTTCTGGACCCGGGAGGAGGCTGTGCTGACAACGCAAAAACGAAAATTTGCGCTGGCGCTCATGTCCGGGAAAAACAAAACAGCGTCAGCCATTGCCGCCGGTTATTCGGCGAAGACCGCCAGGGTTAAAGGCTCGCAGCTGGCAAAAGATCCGGAGGTGCTCGCGTTTATAGCCCGTAAACAGTGCGAAACGGTGGAGGTGGATGAGGTTCCTGTTTACCGGCAGAAAAAATCAGAGCAGGAGGATAAACCCCGTCGCCGTGAGGCGGCTGCAATACCACAGCCGGACGAAAACAATCCGGAGATGCCACCGCCCGCGGTGATGTCTCATGGTATTGAATATATGGAGGATGGTCTTCCCGATCCGGTGAAAGCTATGGGGCAGATCCTGGTGGAAAACCTCAGCATTGATCCGAAACTGGCACTGGATGCGGCCTGGCGACTGGCGCAGTTCACACACCATAAAAAAGGCGATGCCGGTAAAAAATCGGCAAAAGGTGATGCCGCGAAAAAAGCGGCTAACCGTTTTGCGGTACCACCACCACCACGACTGGTGGTGAATAACGATAATGAGGGCAACGGATGATACCTGTATGGAGCACGGCCTGCCCGGACTGGGCAGAGCGCCTGAAAAAGGGGCTGTCGATTATTCCGGCTCCGATTTATCCGGACCAGGCCGCACATGCCCTGGCGATTTTTAAACAACTGCGGATTGTGGATGCACCGGGTAGCCCGACGTTCGGGGAGTCCTGTGCACAGTGGGTGTTTGACCTGGTGGCGGCTCTGTTTGGCTCCTACGATGCGCAGACCGGTGTCCGCCATATCAAGGAAGTGTTCATTCTGATACCCAAAAAAAACAGCAAGTCCACACTGGCCGCCGGGATCATGATGACGGCGCTGTTACTGAACTGGCGGCAGGCGGCGGGTTACACGATTCTGGCCCCGACTGTGGAGGTGGCAGCCAACGCCTTCAATCCTGCCAGGGATATGGTACGACGGGACGATGATCTGGATGACCTCTGTCAGGTGCAGACACATATCCGGACCATCACCCACCGGGTGACGGACACCACCCTGAAGGTGGTGGCAGCCGATCCGAATACGGTGTCCGGTATCAAGTCCGTGGGGACGCTGATTGATGAGTTGTGGCTGTTTGGCAAGCAGTACAAGGCGGAGGACATGTTACGTGAAGCCATCGGCGGGCTTGCCTCCCGCCCGGAAGGGTTTGTGGTGTATACGACCACCCAGTCGAATGAACAGCCAGCCGGGGTGTTCAGACAGAAACTGCAGTACGCCCGGGATGTGCGCGACGGCAAAATTAATGATCCGCACTTTCTGCCGGTGATATTTGAACACCCTCCTGAAATGGTGGAAAGCGGGGCTCACCTGCTGATGGAAAACCTCGCCATGGTCAATCCGAATCTCGGCTATTCAGTGGATGAGGCCTTTCTGTACCGGGAGTACCGTAAAGCCCGGGAAGCCGGTGAAGAGACATTCCGGGGGTTCATGTCAAAACACGCCAATGTGGAAATTGGTCTTGCCCTGCGCTCTGACCGCTTGGGCGGGGGCTGATTTCTGGGAAGAGCAGGGCCGTTGTATCAGCCTGGACGATATCCTGCGTCGTGCTGATGTGGTGACGGTGGGGATTGACGGCGGAGGGCTGGATGATCTGCTGGGGATGTATGTGATTGGGCGTGACCGGGAGACCCGCGAATGGCTGGGCTGGGGCCATGCCTGGGCGCATGAAACCGCGGTGGTCCGACGGAAGAGCGAGGCGTCCCGGTTTCAGGATCTTGTTGCCTGTGGAGATATGACCATTGTCCGGCGTGTCGGGGATGACACGGCGGAAGTGGCGGAATATGTGCGTCGCATTCATGAGGCTGAGTTACTGGACCATATCGGTATTGACCCGTCAGGGGTGGGGCAGATTCTGGATTCACTGGCGGAAGCCGGGATCCCCGACGGAATTGTGGTGGGGATAAGCCAGGGCTGGAAACTGGGCGGGGCCATTAAAACCACCGAGCGCAAACTGGCTGAAGGGGTGCTGGTGCATGGTGACCAGCCCCTGATGGCCTGGTGTGTCGGCAATGCCCGGGTGGAGCCTAAAGGTAACGCCATTCTTATCACCAAACAGGCCAGTGGACGGGGAAAAATTGACCCGCTGATGGCGCTGTTCAATGCGGTCTCCCTGATGTCCCTTAACCCGGAACCGAAAAAGAAAGAATATGCGGTTTTTTTCATATAACCCTGTTCACACTGTAACCATCACGAACCGCTCCGGCGGTTTTTTTATTTTCAGGAGGCTGATGTGACTCTTAAACGGGCCTGTTCCCTGCTGACGGTGAAATCCTTCAGTGAGGATGAACGGGTGATCACCGGGATTGCGTCAACGCCTTCTCCGGAGCGGGATGGTGACATCCTGGAGCCGGAGGGGGCGGAGTTTGGCAGTACGATCCCGTTTCTCTGGCAGCATGACCATTCCCGCCCTGTAGGCCAGTGTACGGTGCGCCGGGTCAGCGAAGGGCTGGAAATCACGGCAACACTGGTGAAGCCCGTACCGGATATGCCGTCGCAACTGGCTGCCCGGCTGGATGAGGTCTGGGCGGCCATTAAGACCGGGCTGGTCAGGGGGCTGTCCGTGGGCTTCCGTCCCCATGAATACACCTTTCTGGACGGAGGCGGACTGCATTTTCTGCGCTGGGAACTGATGGAGGTGTCTGCCGTCACCGTGCCCGCGAATGCGGAATGCACCATCCGGACCATTAAATCTTACGACCGCCCGTTTTCTGCCGCGTCCGGCAACCGGAAACCGGTGGTGAAAATCGCATCTTCTGCCGGCGCTGCGGCACAGTCAACAACCGTTTTTCATAAGGAAAAGACCATAATGAATATTGGCGAACAGATTAAAAGTTTTGAAAACAAGCGTGCGGCGCTGGCAGCCTCCCTTGAGGAGGTCATGACCAAAGCCGCAGAGGAAGGCCGCACACTGGATGTGGAAGAGGAAGAGCACTACGACAACACCGCAGCGGAAATCCGTCAGGTGGATGCGCACCTGAAGCGTCTGCGTGAACTGGAAACCAGTAAGGCCGCCACGGCACAGCCGGTGAAACAGGCCGGTAACGGGAATGTGGCCACGGTGGCTTCAGCGCCGGTGATCCGTGTTGAGCAGAAACTGGAGAAGGGGATTGGTTTCGCCCGCTTTGCCAAATCACTGGCCGCGGCTAAAGGTGTCCGCTCTGAAGCCCTGGAAGTGGCCCGTCGTCAGTATCCGGATGACAGCCGTCTGCATCATGTCCTGAAGTCGGCGGTGGGGGCAGGGACCACCACGGACCCACAGTGGGCAGGCAGCCTGTCTGAATATCAGGAATATGCGCAGGACTTTATTGATTATCTGCGTCCGCAGACCATTATCGGGCGATTTGGTCATGGCGGGATCCCGGCACTTCGTCAGGTGCCGTTCAATATTCGCGTGCATGCCCAGGTGTCCGGTGGTGCTGCCGGCTGGGTGGGGCAGGGTAAGGCCAGACCCCTGACGAAGTTTGATTTTGAATCCATCACCTTCAGTCATGCGAAGGTGGCGGCTATTGCGGTACTGACGGAAGAGCTGATCCGTTTTTCCAGTCCTGCCGCCGATGCGCTGGTCCGTAATGCACTGGCGGAAGCGGTGGTGGCGCGTCTGGACACAGACTTTGTGGACCCGAAAAAAGCGGCGGTGGCCGATGTTTCCCCTGCGTCCATCACCCATGATGTGAAGGGCACGGCATCAACCGGTAACCCGGATACGGATGCGGAAGCCGCGTTTGGTCAGTTTGTGGCAGCAAACCTGCAGCCCACCGGTGCGGTCTGGCTGATGTCCAGCACAAATGCCCTGGCGCTGTCCATGCGTAAAAATGCGCTGGGTCAGAAGGAATATCCGGACATGACCCTGCTTGGCGGCACCTTCCAGGGCCTGCCGGTGATTGTCTCCCAGTACGTGGGTGACCAGCTGGTGCTGGTGAATGCGCCGGATATTTATCTGGCTGATGACGGCGGTGTGGCGGTGGATATGTCCCGTGAAGCGTCACTGGAGATGCAGTCTGAACCGACCAGCGACAGCAGCACACCGTCACCGGTGGAGCTGGTCTCCATGTTCCAGACCGGCAGCGTGGCCATCCGTGCGGAGCGCTGGATCAACTGGCGTCGTCGCCGTACCGCGGCAGTGGCGGTGATCACCGGTGTGAACTACGGAACTGCGTCCGGCGGCTGAGTCTGATGAGGAGGGCGGGAGGCGCGAGCTTCCCGCAGTAACTGATGGCAAAAATCCAGTATCTGCAGGGCACGCATGATGCCCGGGCCGGGGATATCCGTGATGTGGCACAGCCGTGTGCGGAGGTGCTGGTTCGCCTGGGGAAGGCGGAGTACATCACAGTGCGACGTCCGGCAGGTCAGAAAAAGAAACGTGATGCGGAGCATGGCGAATGTGGAACCTTTTGTGGCGAACCCGAAAAAACCAGAAATCAGGACGTGATGTAAAAGAGGTGGGCTGGACCAGCCTGTTTCAGGCGGTGGCTGAGCCTTTTGCCGGTGCCTGGCAGCAGGGTGTGAAAGCCGATCCGGAAACCGTTTTGTCCTTTCACGCGGTGTTTTCTTGCATTTCGCTGATATCCCAGGATATCGCCAAAATGCGGCTGCGCCTGATGCAGACCGATACACAGGGGATCCGCCGTGAAAAACGGCAGGGGGATATTGCCCGTCTCTGTCGTCGTCCCAATGCACAGCAGAATCGTATCCAGTTTTTTGAACTGTGGCTGAACGCCAAACTGCGTCACGGCAATACGGTGGTGCTGAAAATCCGTAACTCCCGGGGGCAGATCAAAGAACTGCGTATTCTGGACTGGAGCCGGGTTGAACCTCTGGTGGCGGATGACGGCGAGGTGTTCTATCGCATTACACCGGACCGGAACTGCGGGATCACTGAGGCGGTGACGGTGCCTGCCAGGGAAGTGATCCACGACCGGTTTAACTGTTTTTTTCATCCGCTTGTGGGGCTGCCGCCGGTGTATGCTGCCGGGCTGGCGGCCACGCAGGGGCATCATATTCAGGCAAATTCAACGTCTTTTTTCAGAAATGGCGGCAGGCCGTCCGGGGTGATTGAGATCCCCGGCAGTATTACGGAAGAAAATGCGAAAAAACTGAAGAGCAACTGGGACAGCGGGTATACAGGCGAAAATGCGGGGAAAACGGCCATTCTGAGCAACGGGGCAAAATACAACCCCACGACGTTTTCACCGGTGGATGCGCAGACGGTGGAACAACTGAAGATGACTGCTGAAATTGTCTGTTCGGTGTTCCGTGTCCCGGCCTACAAGATTGGCGTGGGACAACCGCCTTCCAGTGACAACGTGGAGGCGCTGGAGCAGCAGTATTATTCCCAGTGCCTGCAGACGCTGATTGAGTCCATTGAACTGTTACTGGATGAGGCGCTGGAAACGGGGGAAAACGAGAGTACAGAATTTGATGTCACCACGCTGCTGAGAATGGACAGTGAGCGGCGCATGAAAACGCTGGGGGATGCGGTGAAAAATACGCTTCTCACGCCCAATGAGGCCCGTAAACGGGAGGACCTGCCGCCTCTGGCCGGCGGTGATGCACTGTATCTTCAGCAGCAGAACTACAGTCTGGAGGCGCTGTCCCGTCGTGATGCCCGTGAGGATCCGTTCGCGTCGACCGGGAAAACAGTTTCATCACAACTGCCTGACGGCGCATCTGACGGTAATAAGGCCATAAGCGAAACAGAGCGTGATGCGGTGAAGGCGATGTTCAGGGGGATACTGCGAAAATGACAGAGCGTGAACTGTCCATTATCCGTGCGCTGGGTGAAGAATTCGCCACGGTGCTGGCGGATTTACAGCGCACATTTGAGGAGAAGATGGCCGCACAGTCGGGGGCGTTTGAAGAGAAACTGGCTTCCCTGTCTGCTCTGTTACAGAAGCATGTGACGGTGGATGAGGTGCGCCCTGTTCTGCAGGCGATGATGAATGACGCCGTGGGGGCCATTCCGGTACCGCGCGATGGTCGTGATTATGATCCGGAGGTGCTGCAGCAGGCGGTGAATGATGCGGTCGCGAAAATACCGGTACCGGCGGACGGTAAAAGTGTCACTGCGGATGATGTACGCCCGATGATCGAGCAGATGGTGAAGGACGCAGTGAGTCATATCCCTGCTCCGCGCGATGGTCGTGATTATGATCCGGAGGTGCTGCAGCAGGCGGTGAATGATGCGGTCGCGAAAATACCGGTACCGGCGGACGGTAAAAGTGTCACTGCGGATGATGTACGCCCGATGATCGAGCAGATGGTGAAGGACGCAGTGAGTCATATCCCTGCTCCGCGCGATGGTCGTGATTATGATCCGGAGGTGCTGCTGAGGGCGGTGAATGACGCTGTCGGAAAACTTCCGGTACCGGCAGATGGAAAAAGTATCACACCGGATGATGTGCGTCCGATGCTCGAGCAGATGGTGACGGATGCCGTGAGTCATATCCCCGTTCCGCGCGACGGTCGTGACTACGATCCGGAAGTTCTGCAGAAGGCGGTTCTGGATGCGGTGAGTGCCCTGCCGGCTCCACAGGACGGGCGTGATGCCACGGCACTGGAAATATTCCCGGCGATTGATGAGCAAAAATCCTTTCCCCGGGGCACGTATGCCACACACCAGGGCGGACTCTGGCGGGCGTATGAAAAAACGCACGGGATGCGGGGATGGGAATGCCTGGTTGACGGGGTGGCCGATATTGACGTCAGCATGACCGGCGAACGGTCGTTCACTGTGGTGGTCCGGCAGAGCAGTGGCCAGTGTACGGAAAAAACATTTTCCCTGCCGGTGATGCTCTATCGCGGTGTATTCAGAACCGGCGAAACCTACCACCCCGGCGATACGGTGACGTGGGGGGGCTCGTTGTGGCACTGCAACAGCATGACCGGTGATAAACCCGGAGAAGCTCATTCATCAGGCTGGACCCTGGCTGCAAAACGAGGGCGGGATGCAGGAGGTGGAAAGTGACAGCATTACTGACACTGGAAGAAATCAAGGCTCATCTGCGTGTTGACCATGACGCGGATGATGACATGCTGATGGACAAGGTTCGTCAGGCTACAGCTGTGCTGCTGGCCTACATTCAGGGCAGCCGGGATAAGGTAATCCGTGAGGACGGTGAACTGATCCCGGGCGAGGCATTAACCCGGATGAAGGGGGCTGCCATGCGCCTGACCGGGATGTTGTACCGGAATCCGGATCTTGCTGAGCGGGAAGACCTCGTGCAGGGGGAACTGCCGTTTTCTGTGTCCGTGCTGATTTACGATTTGCGTTGTCCGACGGTGTTATGAGGAGGGGGGGGATGGCAATATCTGCAGGTCGTCTGACACAGATGATAAGTGTTCTGAACCCGGTGTTAACCCGTAATGCTGCCGGAGAAATGACGGAAGAGTGGGTGTCATGCGGGAAAATTCATGCGGATATCCGGGGCAGGAGCAGCCGGGAGCGGATGCAGTCCGGTGCGGAAATGGCGCAGGCGGAAATCCGCATCTGGGTGCGCGGTCCGTCAGGACGGAAAATCACGGCGGCGTCACGACTGCATGTGCTGAGCGGCCCGTGGCGTGACCGAATTCTGAATGTTGTCGGGGGGCCGGTGCCGGATGCGACCGGCGGGCGTCTGGAAATTCTCTGTCGGCTGGGAGGGGAAAAATGATCGAAACCCTGCTGGATTTTTCGGGGCTTGAGGATATCAGTCGCGATTTGCAGCTTCTGAGTGGTGCGGAAAACAACCGGGTGTTGCGTGAGGCAACCCGTGCGGGGGCGAATGTACTGAAGAACGAAGTGGTGTCACGGGCACCGGTGCGCAGGGGAAAACTGCGCCGCAATGTGGTGGTTCTTTCCCGGCGTTCCCGCGATGGCGGGATGGAATCCGGTGTGCATATCCGTGGTGTTAATCCGGACACCGGCAACAGTGATAACACCATGAAGGCGGATAATCCCCGCAATGCCTTCTACTGGCGGTTTGTGGAAATGGGTACCGTGAATATGCCACCACACCCGTTTGTGCGCCCGGCGTTTGATGTGCGCAGTGAACAGGCAGCCCGGGTGGCGATTGCGCGGATGAACCGGGCAATTGATGAGGTACTGAGACGATGACGGAGACGGATTTGTACCCACATCTGGCGCATCTTGCGGGAGGGCAGGCGTATCCGTATGTGGTTCCCCTGCAGGATGGCAGACCCTCTGTATCGTTACCGTGGGTGGTTTTCAGCCTGATTTCATCGGTGTCTGCGGACGTGATGGGCGGACAGGCAGAGTCATCGGTGTCGGTGCAGATTGACGTTTATGCGGTGACGGTCACACAGGCGCGTCAGATACGTCAGCAGGCCCGTGAGTCCATCATGTCGCTGGCCCCGGAATCGGTCAGTGAAATGCAGAACTATATTCCGGAAAACCGCTGTTACCGTGCAACCCTGGAGTTTCAGGTCACGGTGTGACTTTTTCTTTTTTTCTACAAAACCCATACCCCGCCGCGTGCGGGTTTTTTATTATCAGGAGGCAGAATGTCTGCTTTGTATGAACGCTCACAGCTGACGCAGGTGATGATTTCATCTGCCCCGGCGACTGCTGAAACTATGGATAAGGCGGAATATCTGCGCCTGGACTGCACCATCAAGGAAGTCCAGTTCACCGCCGGTCAGAAACAGGATATTGATGTGACCACGCTCTGCTCCACAGAGCAGGAGAACATCAACGGTCTGGGGGCGTCGTCTGAGATTTCCATGTCGGGTAATTTTTATCTGAATCAGGCCCAGAACGCCCTGCGTGATGCCTATGACAATGACTCGTTGTATGCGTTTAAGGTGCAGTTTCCGTCCGGTAAGGGCTTTAAGTTCCTGGCGGAAGTGCGTCAGCACACCTGGTCATCCGGTACCAACGGCGTGGTGGCAGCAACGTTTTCACTGCGTCTGAAAGGCAAACAGGTGTCCTATGTGGTACCGCTGGCGTTTGTTAAAAAGCCGGAGGCGAAGCTTACCGTGAATACCGGTGCGCTGCTGACAATGTCAGTCAGTGTCAACGGGGGAACGCCGCCTTATAAATACGCCTGGAAGAAGGATGGTCAGCCGGTCGAGGGACAGACTACTGACACTTTCAGTAAAGCCAATACGCAGTCAGGTGATAAGGGGGCTTATACCTGCATGGTAACGGATTCTGCAGAACAGCCGCAGAGAATTACCTCTGACGCGTGCACGGTAACGGTAAATGGCGCAGGTTGATAAGGATAATCCGATGGCAAAAGATCTGAAAACACTGGCGCTGGCCAGACTGTCCGGATTTCGTCATAAAACGGTGAAGGTGCCGGAATGGGGGAATGTCAGCGTGGTGCTGCGCGAGCCTTCGGCAGAGGCCTGGTATCTTTGGCGGGAAGTTCTTAATGGCGATGATGCGGGTGACGATACCCTGTCGGTGGTGGCAAAAACCCGCCGTAACCTGGAGGCGGATGTGACGTTGTTCTGTGATGTTCTGTGTGATAAGGACATGAAACGTGTGTTCACCGCAGATGATCGCGAGCAGGTGCTGGCTGTCTATGGTCCGGTGCATGCCCGGTTGCTGCGTCAGGCACTGGAACTGATCACCGATGCTGAGTCGGCAAGAAAAAAGTAGCCCGCCCGGAAATTCGCTTTCTGATGCGACTTGCGCTCCGTCTGGGGCGCACCTTATCCGAACTGCGCCACAGTCTGAGTGCGAGCGAGGCGATGATGTGGATGGAGTTCGACAGGGTGTCCCCGCTGGGCGATGAGCGCGGGGATATCCGTAATGCGCAGATCGTGAAAGCGGTTTTCGGGGCGCAGGGGATGAATGTTTCACTGAAGGACGCCATGCTCTGCTGGGGCGAGGATGAGGACAAGCCGGAAGCGGATCCTTTTGCGGGACTGGAAGACGCGCTGAGCCTTGCTGCACAGTCATAAATGATGAGAACCGCTGAGGCGGTTTTTTTTCGTCCGGAGAAAGGTGAATGGCGACGTTACGTGAACTGATTATCAAAATTTCGGCAAATTCGCAGTCATTCCAGTCGGAGATCCAGCGGGCTTCCCGCATGGGCAGTGAATATTACCGGACCCTGCAGAATGGCGGGCGTCAGGCTGCCGCAGTCGCCCGGGAGCAGCGACGCGCCCTGGCTGAGCTGAACAGCCAGTTGACGGAAATTCGCGGTTCTGCTGTCGGAGTGGCTGGCGCATTTGCCGGTGCCTTTGCCACCGGACACCTGATTTCACTGGCGGATGAGTGGAGTTCCGTAAATGCCCGTCTGAAACAGGCGTCGCAGTCATCCGTTGAATTTTCGTCATCACAGAAAGTGCTGATGGATATCAGTCAGCGGACAGGTACCGCGTTTTCGGATAATGCGGCCCTGTTTGCCCGTTCGGCTGCCTCGATGCGTGAATATGGTTACAGTGCTGATGATGTGCTGAAGGTGACGGAGGCCATTTCGACAGGACTGAAACTGTCAGGGGCTGGAGTTGCGGAATCCGGTTCGGTGATCACCCAGTTCAGCCAGGCACTGGCACAGGGTGTACTGCGTGGCGAAGAATTTAATGCTGTTAACGAAAATGGCGACCGGGTGATCCGCGCGCTTGCTGCGGGGATGGGTGTGGCCCGTAAAGATCTGAAGGCAATGGCGGATGACGGAAAACTGACAGCGGATAAAGTGGTCCCCGCGTTAATCAGCCTGCTGGGGATATTACGTGATGAATATGCGGCCATGCCGGAAACGGTTTCCGGTAGTATCACAAAGGTGGAAAACGCCTTTATGGCCTGGGTGGGCGGTGTGAATGAGGCCAGCGGCTCGACGAAAACGCTCTCCGGCGTGCTGAATGGTGTGGCCGGACATATTGATAATGTGGCCGCGGCGGCGGGCGTGCTGGTTGCTGTCGGGGTGGCCCGGTACTTTGGCAATATGGCCGCAGGCGTGGGAAAGGCCACCACAGAGCTGATCGCGGCGAAGTCCGGGACGGTTGCCCTGGCAGCCGCACAGGCAGATGCGTCTGTTCAGGTGCAGCGTAAGGCGGCAGCTGACGCGCTGGCGGCAGAACGTGCCTGGCAACTGGCACAGGCTGAACTTGCACTGGCCAGAAACACCAGTGCGGAGGCGCTGGCCACACAGAATGCCGTCGCAAAACGCCGGGCCATGATTGTGGCCAATGCCGCACTGGTACAGTCGAATCAGGCGGTGGCGGCCTCGAGGAAGGCGCTGGAGAATGCCACGTCGGTTACGGGAATGCTGAAAAGTGGCGCGGCATCCCTGCTTTCGCTTGTCGGCGGGATACCCGGTTTACTGATGCTGGGAGCCGGTGCCTGGTACACGGTGTACCAGAATCAGGAACAGGCCAGGGAGTCCGCCCGTCAGTATGCATCGACGATTGATGAAATCCGGGCAAAGGTACCGGGAATGACCCTTCCGGAACTGGCTGATAATGAGGGTAAAACCCGCGAGGCACTGGAAGAGCAGAATCGTCTGATTGCTGAGCAGGAAAGTAAAGTCCGGGGACTGAAAACACAGATTGCTGACTATCAGCGCTGGCTGCAGGAAAATCCACAGGGTGGTTCAGGTGCGGAGATTATAACCCACGGCCTTGCGGAGGCAACCGGCAGGCTGGCGGTCGAGCAGTCACGCCTGACACAGATACAGGAAAAGGCGAAGTCTGTACAGGAAACGCTGGCGTCACTGGAATACAACCGTGTGGCGAGGATACGTGAGGAGGCGGCAGAGCAGAACAGGGCATACCAGGCATTACTGCAGACGAATGTTCAGCATACGGAATTCAACCGTCTGCTGGGGCTGGGGAATGAACTGCTTCAGCAGCGGCAGGGACTGGTGAATGTGCCGTTACGGCTGCCACAGGCCACTCTGGATGATAAACAGCAGAGTGCCCTGACAAAAACAGAGCGTGAGCTGGCCCTGTCCAGACTGAAAGGGGAAGAAAAAGAGCGTGTCCGACTGGGGTATGCGGCGGATGACCTCGGTTTTGTGGGTGAACCGTATCAGGAGGCGAGACAACGTTATATCAGTAATGCCCTGGAAGCCTGGCGCAATAACGAGGCGAATAAAACCAAATCCCGGGGTGGAAAATCAGAGACGGAAAAAGCGGAAGACAGTTTTTCCCGGCTACTGAAGCAGCAGAAAGAGCAACTGGCACTGGCGGGTCAGAATACAGAGCTGGCGAAGCTGAAGTACCAGACAGCGCAGGGCGAACTGAAAACCCTGACGGAGATACAGAAGCAGGAACTGCTGCGCAATGCGGCCCTGATTGACCAGCAAAAAATCCGGGAACAGTTGCGATCCCGGGAAGAGACCCTGAAGAATGATAATGTGGCTGCGCGTGCATCAAATGAAGCCGAACTGCTGGGGTACGGGCAGGGAGAACGAGCCAGGGAACGCATGCGGGAGTTGCAGCAGATCCGCGACAGCTTCCGCCAGAAGGATGCGGACCTTCAGTCTCAGTATCAGACCGGGGATATCAGTGAGGATTTTTACAGACAGGCACGGGCACAGAACGCGCAGTATCTGAGCGAACGCCTTAAGGACCAGGCAGCCTTTTATGCCGAATCGGATGCGCAGCGTGCGGACTGGCAGAAAGGCTTGCAGGAGGGGCTCAGTAACTGGGTGGACAATGCATCCGATTACGCCTCTCAGGCAGCACAGCTGGCAACGGAGGGGATTTCAGGACTGGTGAATAACATCACGGAGATGCTGAACGGAAACAAAGTGGAATGGCGCAACTGGGCCTCATCCGTACTGCAGGAAATCTCAAAAGTTCTTATGAATGCCGCGATTGTCAACGGAATTAAGACGGCGGCAAACGGTATGTCCGGTGCGGGAGGATTTATTGGCAGCATTGGTGACTGGCTGGGCGGTGCGGTGGCCAATGCAAAAGGCGGCGTGTATACCTCGGCAAACCTGAGTGCGTACAGCAACAGCATTGTGGACACGCCCACGTACTTTGCGTTTGCAAAAGGGGCCGGGCTGATGGGGGAAGCCGGACCTGAAGCCATTATGCCCCTGACCCGGGCGGCGGATGGCTCGCTGGGCGTACGCGCGGTGGGCAGTATGAACGGCAGTGCCGGTCTGGTGTATTCCCCGGTCTACCACATCGCCATTCAGAATGACGGGGCTAACGGACAGATAGGGCCGGAGGCGGCAGGCAGTCTTGTGCAGCTGATTGACCAGCGGGTGCAGGCGGTGATGCTGTCCATGCGACGTGACGGAGGAATGCTGAGTGGCTGAGATAAAAACGCTGCATCTGGTCCCGCGTGAAGGGATGCAGGTGAGTGAGAAACCGTCGGTGGTGAGGGTTCGGTTTGGTGACGGTTATGAACAGCGCCGACCGACGGGACTTAATGCCAGACTGAAGACGTTTCAGGCGGTGTTCCGGGTGACGGATGAACCAACCCGGCGCTGGCTGGATGAATTTTTATCCTGGCATGGTGGTTACCGTGCCTTTTTGTGGCGACCGCCGAAACATAACCGGACGGTGAGGGTGGTATGCCGGGAGTGGAGCGTCACAGATAACGCCAGGTACAGTGATTTCAGTTGTACGATTGAGCAGGTGGTGAACTGATGCAGGATATTCACGAAGAAAGTCTGAACGAGTCGGTT
>OGUN01001399.1_pt1 | contig 16989 bp, 17 predicted proteins | sample 1553621 | NCBI WGS metagenome assembly OGUN01 (sample SAMEA2580300, study PRJEB22360) | human gut metagenome | biome: human gut; feature: human-associated habitat; material: faeces | place: Denmark | collected 2008/2010
TATGCTGTGCGTCATAAATGTGACCAAAGTCAGCCCGAAACATTTACATTATACTAAATAAATTAGGAAAATGTGACAAAAAGTCATGTAAGTATTGCCTAAGTATTTTCCGGGATATTTTATAATAAATTTATGGGTGGCGGTCTGTTAATAATCACTTTGATATTTTATAATGTAAGCATTGGTTGTAATTTAGTTGATGGTGCAAAGTCAGTTTACGTGGACTGAAACTCAGTGGGAAAGGAGAATATAATTATGGAGATCAGAAAAGCGGCAGCAGAGGATTTTGATATTGTATTTGATTTTATAGAGAAATTATGGACATATAATACATATGACAGGGAAGAAATACGCAAAGTATATATGGACGTCATAAATGACGAACGCAGCTTTGCGTTTTTATTATGGGATGAAGGCGTTTGCAGGGGCATGTGCCATGGAGACTATTTCAATACATTCTGGATGTCGGGACTCACATGCTATGTGTCAAGCCTTATAACAAGAGAGAAGGACCGCGGAAATGGCTATGGTGTGGCACTCCTGGATCATGCAAAGGAGCTTGCAAAGCAGAGGGGGTGCAAGGCCGTCACCCTTGATTCCGGTCTTCCGCGGACAGGGGCACATGGCTTCTACGAACACTATGGATTTGAAAAGAGCTGTTATGGCTTTGAACTGATGATATAAATTATCTGAGGAGATTGGAAAGAAGACAAAATATGTGTACAGCGGCGACATATAAGACAAAGGATTCCTATTTTGGAAGAACGCTGGATTATGAATTCTCGTACGGCGATGAGATCACCGTGACTCCGAGAAATTATCCGTTTGAATTCAGATATATGGGCAGGACGGCACAGAACTTGCCAGATATCCGTTGCTGCAGGGGGAGAACATCAACTGGCAGAACTAAGTATCTGCTGCCCCGGGACCCGGGAAATACCAGGAAATAACTTGGCGTTTTTATCTGCATTTCTGCATTTTGCGAAAAATTTGTGCTGTTTTATGTAATGGTGGAGCCGGCAACTGCATGGTGTCAGTAGCCATCGCAGAGCCAGTAGTCTGGATGATGACAGTGGTTGCACAAACATAGAAAAGTAGATTATAATATCGGAAAAGGGCGTTGCCAGTGGCAATGTACGGAAGCCAGAGTTATATCTGTGATAAAGGAGAAAGGACGAGATATGGGCAAGTCAAAGGTTACAATAAAAGAGATTGCGGATAAGGCAGGGGTGTCCATAGCTACAGTTTCCCATGTTATCAACAGGACAAGGTATGTAAGCCCTGAGCTTGTGGATAAGATAGAGAAGATTATTGTAGAGACGGGATATCAGAATAAGATAGCAGATAAGGAGAGAAAACTGCTGGTTGGCCGAGAGTCTACGATCGTTGCAGTCATTCCGAACATTGAAAGTACGATATACAGAGATATGGTAGCTTATGTGGAGCAACTTGTCAGTGTACAGGGATATCAGTTCCTTGTGGCGATAACAGACAATGATTTTAAGGAGGAGACACAGGTGCTTGCCGGACTTCTGGTCAACAAGAAGGTTGCCGGTATCATACATGCGCCGGTGAGTGATGTGGCAACCAACTACACAAAGCTTATACAGTCAGGCGTTCCATTTGTCTGCGTGGAGAGAAATATACTTGGATCAGGGATAGACTCAGTTGAGTTCCGAGACAGGGAGGCTATATTTAAGGGCGCAGATTATCTGCTCGCGAGTGGACACAAGAATGTTTTGTTTTTCAGAGAGAGTACGGACAGTACCACCAGGGATGAGAGAACAAAAGGTTTCCTGAGTGCTCTGCAGAAATACAATATAAATACAAACGATGCGAATATAGTGGATGTGACACTGGAAAATGGCGAGGATGACTGTATGCTCGTCATCCAGAAGGCGCTCCGCAGATACAGGCCGACCGCAGTTCTTGCGGGGGGCAACAGAATAACGCTCTACCTCATGAAGACACTGAGAGATATGGGAATCGACTGTCCGGGAGAGATATCTGTGGTTGGGTTTGGTGATGAGAGCTGGTCAGAACTTACATATCCTCCGCTTACCATAATCAGAAGAGATGTGAAGGGGTTAAGCACCAAGGCAGTTGGAATGCTATTTGAGAAGATCAACACAGGTTCGGTCATATCCCATGACTGCTATGCCGATGTGGAACTGGTTGTCAGGAAATCCACCAAGATGCTGGATAATGGACCATTTGGAGATAAGGCAGCTGCCCCTGATTCCGTGGTGCTGACGAAGGAGGAAAAACAGAGGCTGAAGGCAGGACATTTCAGAGTTGCCATATCATTCCATTACACAGGTACGTCATGGGCTGAGCTTCATGAGAAGGGTATCTGTGAGGAGCTTGAGCAGTTCGGGATAGATGTGGTGTCGGTTATGGATGCGCACTTTGACTCGGAACTGCAGAATGCGCAGCTTGATGGAATAAGACTTCAGAAGCCGGACGCAGTTATAGCTATTCCGGCGGATGACAGCCGCACCAGAGAGAAGTTTCAGGAACTTTCCAAAGTGTCAAAGCTGGTGTTCATAAGCAATGTTCCGGATGGCATGTCCAAGAACAGCTATGTGTCCTGTGTATCAGTAAATGAGTCGGAGAATGGAACGAACACGGGAAGAATGCTGGGGGAATACTGCAAGGAGAACAAGAAAAAAAAGGCAGGTTTCATTATTCATGGTGCGGCATTCTATGGAACAAGAGTCAGGGATAACGCCGCTGAGAGGATAATCAAGGACAGTTATCCTGATATTGACATAGTTACGATCAGGAGTTTTGGAGAGATATCCAATGCATATCAGGTAGCCCGGGACGTGATAACTGCCAATCCTGAAATTGAGGCAATGTATGTGAGCTGGGATCGCCCGGCACTTCTGGTTATAAAGGCACTCAAGGAGCTTGGCAGGGAGGATGTGGCGGTGTTTACCACGGACCTTGATCATGGAATTGCCAGGTGCATGGAGGAAGGAATCGTCAAGGGACTCAGCACGCAGAGACCATACGAGCAGGGAAGAGCGGCTGCGGCAGTTGTTGCCAAGTCCCTGGTAAGTGAAGAACAGCTTCCAAAGTATGTGGGAGTTCAGCCATATCAGGTTGAGCCAAAACAGCTCAGGCTTGCATGGAAGGAAATCTTCCATGAGTCCATGCCGGACAGATTGAGGTGATATGACATCTTTAGTTAGTCCGTGCCGGACAGGGTGAGGTGATATGACATCTTTCTGTGTCGGACAGAGTTAGAAACTGTATCTTTTATCTAAAAAAGAATCCGTTAGAGAGAAAATTGTATCTTTCTGGCGGATTTTTTGCGTTTATACACAAGAGACAAGGTGACAAGTAACGGGTGTCAATCATACACTACAAATCCCATAAGCATGACATCTGGTAAAATATTTACGTAAAAAACGACAAAAGACCCGCGAACCCTATAATGCAATAGAGTCTTATTTGTGCAAAACGACGAATAAACAATAAATAAAACACTTGATATTGACAATAACCGACAAAAGTTATATCATCAAAACATGCAAGGGACGAAAAACAGTTTAAAATTTACGTAAATAAACCGGTTAAGAACAGCTTTTCGACAACGAGTTAGCAAAGAAAATACATGATAGTGGAGGTAAAAATTATGAGAAAATTTAAAAAATTATTAGCAGTTGGAGCATGCCTGTGCATGTCACTCAGTTTACTGGCAGGTTGTGGATCAGGAAACACTTCGGGCAACGGTTCATCTGATTCAGGTACAAAGCAGGAGAGCACAAAGTCATCTGACCTGTCATTTGCATTTTGTACAAACACACTCAACAATACATTCCAGAGTTCAATTGATGCCAAGCTCAAGGAGCTCTGCGATGCGAACGGAATATCATATACATGTCTTGATCCTGACTACGATCTGAACACACAGCTCAGCCAGTTATCAGACGTGGCAAATAGTGGATACGACGCAGTGTTCATCATCCCGGTTGATTCAGCAGGTATCACATCAGGTCTTGCAGAGATCAAGGATGCAGGAATCCCAATCTTCAATGTAGATACAGCAGTTATCGAGGATGACATAGAGAACTTCGTAACACAGTTCGTTGGAACAAATGCTTACATGGCAGGACAGCTTGTCGGTGAGCAGATGGCTAAGGATTATCCGGACGGAGCAGACATTGCGATCCTTGACTTCCCATCAAATGAGAGTTGTGTAGACCGTGTAAATGGTTTCCTTGACGGACTCGGTGATAACAAGGATAAGTTCAACATCGTAGCACAGCAGGATGGCGAGGCAGCACTTGATGCATCAATGAGCCTTGCAGAGGATATCATCACAGCAAACACAGATCTTCAGGCATTCTTCTGTATCAATGATCCTTCAGCACTTGGCGCAGCAGCAGCAGTTAAGGCAGCCAACAAGACAGGTCAGATTGGTGTATACAGTATCGATGCTTCGCCAGATGGCAAGCAGGCACTCCTCGACGGCGAGTTCACAGCAGTTGCATGTCAGGTTCCTGTACAGATTGCTGAGTACGCATTCAACGCAGCACAGAAGTATGTAGGCGGAGATACAACGATCGACGAGAAGAAGGTATATCTTGACTCACACCTCGTACTTAAGGATGAGGCTGAGAAGACAGTTAACGATTGGCAGTAACAGCACGGGGCTGCCCCCGGCTGGACATACATGACACAACGTAGGTGTATATAACACGGGAGAGACCGGGGATCTTAGATCTCCGGCCGAGATCCCGAAAAAGCAGGATAACAAAAGATTTATTTTAGAAACTTGGAGGTTTAATATGGGACAGACAGTTCTGGAAATGATAGGGATAAAGAAAAGCTTCTCCGGAATATATGCTTTAAGTGGCATCGACTTTTCCCTTGAGCTGGGAGAGGTACATGCACTGCTCGGTGAGAATGGTGCAGGAAAGTCCACACTGATCAAGGTCCTCGGCGGAATTTACCAGCCCGACAGCGGAATCATCAAGGTAAATGGCAAGGAGGTCAAGATCAACGGAGTTCCGGCTGCCAGAGAAAATGGTATAGGAATAATACATCAGGAAATCGTACTTGTTCCATATCTTTCGGTGGCACAGAATTTGTTTCTCGGCAGAGAGATAAGGACAAAGCTTGGAACGCTGGACTTTGCAGAGATGAACAGAAGAGCAGAGGAGATGATATCGTCCCTCGGTGTGAATATAAAAGCAGACACGATAGTAGAGAATCTGACCATCGCACAGCAGCAGATGGTGGAGATCGTCAAGGCGGTCTCATTCAACGGTAAGATCATAGTTATGGATGAGCCTACCTCATCACTCTCAAATGAAGAGGTGGAGCAGTTATTTGAGATCATTGAGAATCTCAGAAAGAAACAGGTAAGTATAATCTACATCTCCCACAGAATGGAGGAGCTCTTCAGAATATCTGACAGAGTTACCGTCATCAGGGATGGTGCATACGTAGGAACAAAAAAGACATCTGAGACCAACCCGAATGAGCTGGTTGCGATGATGGTAGGAAGAGATCTGGAGAGCTTCTATGCCAGGGATTACTGTGACATGGACAAGGCAGAGGTTGCTCTGGAGGTAAAGAACCTTTCACAGACAGGTGTCTTTGAAGATATAAGTTTTTCGGTACACAAGGGTGAGATCCTGGGATTCTCAGGTCTGGTCGGTGCCGGACGAAGCGAGATCATGGAGGCGGTATTTGGTGCCACACAGCCTACATCAGGCGAGGTGATACTCGGCGGAAAGCTGGTACACTTCAAGAATCCGATGCAGGCGATCAAGTCAGGCGTAGCCCTGGTTCCTGAGGACAGAAAGAAGCAGGGACTGGTGCTCGGCAACAGCGTGGCGTTCAACCTAACACTCTCATCCCTCAGATTCTATATGAATGGAATCGCCATAAGCGAGAAAAAGCGCGGTGAGGTCATAGACCATTATTCAAAGCGGTTGCGGATCAAGGCGGCGTCACCTGAGATCGAGGCGGGCAGCCTGTCAGGTGGAAATCAGCAGAAGGTAGTTCTGGGCAAATGGCTTGCAACCAAGCCGGATGTGCTCATTCTGGATGAGCCGACCAGAGGCGTTGATGTAAATGCAAAATTTGAAATATACACAGTAATCAATGAACTGGCAAAGGAAGGCATAGCGATAATCATGGTATCCAGTGAGCTTCCTGAGATCATCAACATGTGCGACAACGTATGTGTGGTCAGAGCCGGAAAACTCGTGAAGAAGCTGTCAAAGGACGAGCTCTCACAGGAAGAGATAATGAAATACGCTGCAGGAGGTATCGAATAATATGGGCGAGACAAAGAAGAATTCAAAAGCAACTTCTATATTAAAAAACAATCCCCTGACATCCATAGTCAAGGGCAACATAGGAATCATAGTGGTTCTGATAATCATGTGTGTGGCCGTAGCACTTGCCACAGACAAGTTTTTAACGACCAACAACATCATATCAGTGCTTAGACAGATATCGATCAACACATACATAGCACTTGGAATGACACTCATAATCATACTTGGTCACATTGACCTGTCAGTTGGATCGATAGTAGCTATGTCGGGAACTCTAACCGTAGGTTTTATAGTTAATCAGGGACTTCCTCTCGGCGTAGCAATAGCAGCAGGCCTTCTGGTCGGCACAGCGGCTGGCTTTGTAAGTGGTTTCATAGTAGCCAATTTCAAGGTGCCTGCATTCATCATCACAATGGCCATGATGAATATAGCAAGTGGTATAGCTTATGTCTACACAGGTGGACAGTCAACACGTATCACAAACAAGCTCTTTATCGAGATCGGTACAGGATATCTGTTCAATGTGATTCCACTTCCGGTAGTGTACATGGTAGTGCTCATCATACTGTTCAGCTTCATCCTCAGTAAGACAAAGTTCGGAACATACGTATACGCGATAGGTGGTAACCGCGAGGCCGCAAGACTTTCAGGTGTACCTATCAAGAAGATAGAGATCATAGTGTTTACAATATCAGGACTTCTCTCAGCATTCGCAGGACTTGTACTCTGTTCAAGAATGTACTCAGGCCAGCCTTCAGTTGGAAGCGGATACGAGCTTGATGCCATCGCAGCCTGTGTACTTGGCGGAACCTCTATGACAGGTGGTAAAGGAAGAATCAGTGGAACAGTATTTGGTGCCATGGTCATCGGAATCATCTCAAATGGTCTTAACCTTATCGGAGTGTCATCATACTGGCAGCTCATCATCAAGGGTCTCATCATCGCATGTGCGGTACTCCTTGATGGACAGAAGGGCAAGCTTGAGCTCCTCAAAAAGAAGAAACTTGCAGCAAACTAGTAGAAAGAGAGGACTGATAATATGGAGATTTTTAGAAAGATGTCCTTCGCGGATTCCACGGGAGATGCAATACCTTTCTACCACGAGGGCAAATATCATATATTCTCACTGACTTCCCCTCCGGGAACAACAGTGTACCCGGCAAGACTCAGAACAACATGGAGCCACAGTGTATCAGATGATCTGGTGCACTGGGAGGAACTTCCTACAGCGCTCTATCCGGGCGAGGGCGACGAGCCGGATGCATCAGGAGTATGGACTGGATCAGTCATATACGGCGAGGGCAAATACCATGCATTCTATACAGGCTACTGCCTCACCGCAGAGTATCAGCAGACCATATGCCACGCTACAAGCGACGATGGAATCACATGGGTGAAGGATGCAGCCAATCCGGTCATCACACCTATGATAGAGCTTTACGAGAAGCTTGACTGGAGAGATCCATATGTATTCTACAATGAGGAGGACAAATGTTACTGGATCCTCATATCAGCGAGAAGGTTGGATATGCCGATAACCAGAAGAGGATGTATAGTTCTCTACAGATCAAAGGATCTGGTCAACTGGGAATATTACGGACCGATATATTCACCGGGACACACCAACTGTCCTGAGTGCCCTGAGATGTACAAGATGGGAGACAATTGGTATCTCTCATACTCAAGATTCTCAGAATATGTAAATACAATATACAGAGTTGCAAAGTCACCATTTGGCCCATGGAGAAAGCCAAAGAAGGATGGCATAGGCGGAAGAAGATTCTACGCAGCCAAGTCCATGCAGGATGATGACGGCAGACGCTTCTACTTCGGTTGGGCTCACGACAGAGCAGACAGAAGCGACAGAGGTGAATGGTACTGGGGCGGAACCTTCTGCGTGCCGCATGAGGTAGTTGCCACAGCGGATGGAGGACTTGACGTAAAGCTTCCAAAGGAATATGAGCATGTATTTGAGAAGCCTGTGGCATGGGATTACATCCCTGTACTTGGAAATGCAGAGCTTCACGGAGACAGACTGGTTGAGATGGATTCAGTAAGCACATGTACATACGGATTCCTTGGACACAATGAGGAGAGCTACATGCTGAAGTGCAAGATCATGCCTAGAGAGGTGTATGACCATTTCGGTATACTGCTCAAGTCAGACAAGGAAGCAAGCGGATGCCTTCTCCTTGAGTTCGATGTGGCCATGCAGAGAGTGTCATTGGTAAATCTTCCTATGGGAGTTGACCCGTTCTGGGTTCAGTCCTGTCAGGCTGTGCCTCCTGCAACGGAGCCGGGCCCTGATGGAGTCAGAGTGTGCGAGAAGACATTTGACATAACAGAGGGCAGCGAGATAGATGTGAAGATCATCGTTGACCATGATATGGTGGAGGTATTTGTCGGAGAACAGGTGGCATTTACATACAGGATATATGCAAAGCCTGAGTTTGAGACAGGACTTCTGGCACAGGATGCAAGAGTAGAATTCTATGACATAGAGATCACAGGAAAGTAAAATTCACAAGGAGGATCCAACATGGAAAAGAAATATGATGTTGTGGCTCTTGGTGAATTCCTGATAGACTTTACCCCTGCCGGAAGCACTGATTCCGGGATGAAGCTCTTCGAGCAGAATCCCGGAGGCGCTCCGGTAAATATGCTCACGGCAGTCAGCAAGGCCGGACTTAAGACCGCGTTTATAGGAAAGGTCGGGGATGACATGCATGGCAATTTCCTTATTGAGACGGCAAAGCAGGCAGGGATAGATACCAGAGGTATAGTTGTCGATGACACGGTATTTACCACTTTGGCATTTGTCACTCTGGATGAGAACGGAGAGCGTGAATTCTCATTTGCCAGAAAGCCGGGAGCGGACACAATGCTCTGTTACAAGGAAGTGGATGCCGAGCTGCTAAGAGACACAAAGGTGTTCCATATAGGTTCGCTGTCTCTCACGGATGAACCGGCCAGAACCACCACATTCCAGGCGGTGAAAGAGGCGAGAAAATACGGAGCGGTGATATCCTATGATCCAAATTACAGAGAGCCGCTGTGGGACAACAGAGAAAATGCGATGGAGAGAATGAAGAGTATTCTCCCGTTTGTAGATATAATGAAGCTTTCGGATGAGGAGACGGCACTCCTCACACCATTTGAAGATCCGAAGGAGGCTGCGGAGTATCTCCTTGGAACAGGCGTCAGACTTGTTGCGGTCACCCTGGGAAGTGAGGGTGTGTTGATATGCAGTAGGGATGGCAGCAGAAAAGTTCCTGGATTTGTCAGCCATGTGGTCGACACAACCGGAGCTGGAGATTCGTTCTGGGGGGCATTTGTATCGCAGCTTATAAGGGCGGACAAGAGCCTGGAGGAATTCAGTATAGACGAGCTTGAAGAATTTGCAAGATATGGAAATGCGGTGGCGAGCCTGTGTGTCGAGAAGCGCGGAGGACTCAGATCGATTCCTGAAGAGAGCGAGACATTTGAGAGACTCGCAGTAAAGTAAGTGTACTACAATTTTTCACATAAAATTTTCCCTTAACCCTGAAGGCCGGAGAGTTTCCGGCCTTCTTTTTTGTACAATCTAACATTTGGACAATATAATCATTCAAAAGTGCATTAACTCATAATTCCATTTCCTATAATATGTGGCTGGTGAACAAAAAAATAATCATATATACCACATATTATTAGGAAGAAGAGATGATAAATTGGGAGGAGAGAAACAGAGCGAAAATACCAGGATCATATAAGGAGTGGCTTAGATTTTCAGGAAAATGTCGTATAGCAGGTAACACAGCAACATTTTGGGGACCAAATGAATTCCATTCTGAATATGTACCAGAAGGATTGGTTGTAATTGGGGAAATTAATGGTGATGGAGAAGTGGTGTGCTTTTCAAAGAATGAAGGCATTTTTGTACGGGTATTTGAAGGGAAAACAACGGAGATTAATGATTTTGCATGTGTTCTTAAGAAAATAATAAAATTAATGGATGATAAACCTATCTTATCTCAAGAAAGATATCTAGAAATATTGCAGAAAATCAAAGAAAAAAAGGAAAGGGAGAAAAATAAATAAGCGAGCAGGTAAGCGTCCCTACTGTATGATAGCTTCGGCTTATTCACTGAGATATAAAAGGTTGAAAAAACTTGAATTTTCAATAAAAAAACTTGATTAATAGTAGGAGGGGTGTTATGAAAAAATTATTGTTGGCGTTGGCATCGTTGATACTAGTATGTAGTATAACAGCTTGTGACAAACAGGCTGATAGCAGTACAGTAGAGGAAGATAGTGTAAAAACAGACATATCTAATAATGAAATAGCAGTTAGAATGGATGCTTTTTCGGTAGATGGCTATGAAATGGGCTTACCCTGTACAATAGGTGATTTCATAGAGCATTTTGAATTAGAATATAGTTTTCCTATGCCTGATTTGCCTAATACAATTTGTTGTTCCTATTTAATTGACGGAGAGCCGGCGGGTGTTATCTTTGTTTATTGTGAAGAAGGAAAGGTGCATGATACGGATTATATTTATGCAATAAATGTAGATGAATATTCTATGGCAAAGGAACAATCATTTTCTGTTGACATATCTGGGGTAACTGAAGATATGACTAGAGAGAAAATTCAGGAAATGTGGGGGGAACCAAGCTTCAGTGGAAATAGGTCAATTATTTATTGTGATGGGGAATTTGAAGATTCCTATTATATCGATAAAATAATTTTTGGCTTTGAAGACACTTCTGGAAAAATAAGTGAAATTTCATTTTTTGTAAATCTGGATAGAATAGAAGAACCGGATAAGTAAAATGGTAGAAATCGATTTAGAAGATCCATATACAAAGGAACAATTAGATAATATTATAGAATTTGAGAATACAATGATAATCCGCATAATTATAGAATTGTGATAGAAAATGAAATAAGGACATTTGATATAACAATTTTTGACGTTGAACAAGCATCTAATTCTTTGAGTCGAATTTATAAATTTAAAAATCAGCTGGGTACAGAATATATTGGAATGTTGAGGGTATAAAAAGGGTCAAAGACATAAGGAAGTTATTTATTTGAATAGAGGAGACTATAGTTGAAGCGAATTTTAGAAGATGAAGGTATTGAATTATTAAAAGATGCAGGAAGATATTTTCTACAGTATGATGCAGGAGCACATATGGTAAAAGAAAAAAGAATTAGTATTACAGCAGATGAAGCAGAATTATGTCAATTAGATGTTGATGAAATGTACAATATTATTTTACAATATCAAAATGATGGTATATATGGAGAAGATATAGTTGATTAATATTTATTACAAGCTAAAACTTCCCGCACCATATTGGTGTGTTGAACTTTGAAAATTCAATATTTCAGTGGAGGGATATATTATACCCAAGTAAGGAATAGGTGTAAGATGTTATTGACAGAAGAATTAAAAAATTATGTATATAATGAAGTTCAAACGCGGTTAGGAGAGGTTTCTTGTGGAATTTTTTCATTGTTTGGACAAGACTTTTCAGAAAAGAAAAGATTGATAGGTAAGAAACTAAGAGTTATGAAGATTATACAAAAATTATTAAGGATGCTATAGGAAAATGAAATATTATAAATTGTCAATGGATATGAATAGGGGAAATGATATAATCTGTCATTTTGATGACAAGTTTACAATTCCGCAGAACGCATTGATTATGGGTAAGTACTTTAATCAATGGGATGATAAAACGGTTATTCGTTTTTCAATCGAGGAAGGAAGTGTTTGGACCGATTATTTGGCAAATGACAAAGGATGGTTTTTGGTGTCCGAGAAATTGAAAAAAATCCTTGAATCCGTAGATACAGATATTCAGTTCTTGAAAGTTACTGTTGAAGAATATAATGGTTTACGATTATCCCGAAAATATTACTTCGCAAATGTATTACGGGTCGTAGATGCACTCTGTTTAGAAAAATCAAAGTATTTTGAAACCGAAATTTCGGCTATTGGAACAGTGTATACAGTAAGTAAGTATGGTATATATTCTGACAAAACGGAGAATTCGGATGTGTTCAAATTAGGAAACAGACAACAGGTACCATTGTTTGTTTCTGAAAAATTTAAGATCCTAATGGAGGAAGAAAGTATAACAGGAATAACACTTATGGAAATAGCTGCTCAGTAAAAAAATATTTGCTTTATATTTTTGAGACTCCAACAACATTAAAACTTATGTACATCATCTGTCTGACATAGAAAAATAGGCAGATCGGGAAGGTGGATGCGGAGATATTTAGGAATATTACCTGATGAAAGAAAAAATAGAAGATTAGAAAATGTACAATATATCAATTTGTACATTTTTATTATATAGAATCTTATGATATAATCTAATCAGTAAATATAAATAAACGATTGGGAGAAATCAATATGAAGAAAGGTATGAAAAAACTTGCAACAACACTTCTTGCAGCACTGCTCATGATCACGCAGCTTCCGGCGGTTGAGAGCAAAGCTGCAACATCGATCGGAATGTCCGGAAAAGCGCACGTGCAGAGCTACGGTGACACAAACGGACGAATCACTTACGAGAATGGAATTGAGACGCTTGTGCTTGGCACGAGAGGACAGGCAAAACGGGTAGAATCAATCATTGTTAATCTGAAGAATAACACAGGTTACACAGGAACGATTCAGTACCGGGTACATCGACAGACATACGGATGGACGGATTGGACTACAAGTGGTCAGCCAGCTGGTACAACCGGACAGGGGAAGCGTTTGGAAGCGATGCAGATCCGGCTTACAGGAGAGCTTGCAAACCATTATGATGTCCGTTACCGTGTACATATTCAGACATATGGAGATAACCAAGGCTGGGTATACAATGGAGCGTTGGCAGGCACAACGGGCGAAGCAAAGAGACTGGAAGCGGTCAAGATTCAGATCATACCGAAGAATACAGCATCTGAGACACCAAGTATCAACTACCGCGTACATAGACAGACCTACGGCTGGGAAACAACCTGGGCGAAAAATGGAGCGGTCAGCGGTACAACCGGACAGGGCAAACGTCTCGAAGGTATCAGTATCGATATTAAGGGAACGAGCTATAGTGGAAGCGTTGAGTATCAGACACATGTTCAGTCTTATGGATGGATGAATTGGGTAGCAGATGGAGCTATGAGTGGAACAAGCGGACAGGCGAAGCGTCTGGAAGCAATCCGGATCCGGCTTACAGGTGAACTTGCAAACCATTATGATATCTACTATCGTGTACATGCACAGTCCTTCGGATGGATGGGCTGGGCTAAGAACGGCGAAGCAGCAGGAACAGCCCGCTATGCGAAGCGTCTGGAAGCAATCCAGATCGTACTCTGCAGGAAGGGAACAGCTCCTGGAGCAAATGTAGCAGGTATCGTACCTGCAACGTCGGACAGTTACAAAGACGCGTTGAATCCGACACCAACGACGCCGACAACTCCGACAGTACCGACAGTACCGACGACACCAACAGTGCCACAGAACCCAACACTGCAGCCAGCATTGACACAGACAGTAACATATTATCAGTGTGATAGCTGCAATAATATTTATAGAACGGAAGAAGAGTTGGAACAGCACTTCGCATTCTGGGATCCTAAATACCATGTAATCTGCAGTTGTGGAGTCAACAAAGCAGGAACCAAGCGGACAGCAACATTCACAGTCAGGGATGCATATTACAGCAATCAGGTAGTTCCGGAAACGCATAAGGTTGTATGGGTAGCGACAGAACCGGCGTATACTGAGACGAAAGAAATAGTGGAAATGGTACCATACAGCTACTGTTTTATGTGTAAAAAAAGATTTTATAAAGATGACATAGCTGCTGATGGAGAATATATATCAGACCATACATACAATCATATAATGAATGGAGATCCTTACAGCAATATAATAGACGGAGAAAAGGAACGTCGTGTAGTGGGAACAGAAACTGTTACAGAACCAGAATATGGTTATTACGAAGTACAGTAGCAATAGAAAAATAAATAGGTAAAGTAAAAGGAACAATCTTATGGTTGTTCCTTTTTTTTGATGCTTTCTTTTAACTGTTTAGAAAGCTCTAACAGCGGGTATATAGATTCCCTCTTTGAAGAATATTATGATAAATTTATAATCTTGAAAGAGGTGACTGTGTATGGTTAAAGAAAATGAATGTCGGCATGAACAATCATTAAAGTATGCGATTAATGTTTTAACGAAAGATTACTGGGAATATGTGCAGTGCATTTATTTATACGGCAGCTATGCAAGAAAGGATCATAAATACAATTCGGATGTTGATCTGTTCGTGTGTGTATCTGAGAATACCACGGCACGGGTGGCTGCGCACATGAGAAGTGATGTAGTACCGGATGATTATAATTTGCCGATCGTGGAGCTTATGATAAGTAAATCTGGGCTCAGAAATCCGAGTCTACAGTTTATGAGAAATCTAGAAAGGGATGCTATCCTATTATGGAAGAAATAATGGAAATCTCTTGACAAAACAGTAAAGAACAGTAAAAATAATAAAAAAGAGTAAAGAACAGTAAAAAAGGCGCGCGATGCAAAATCCATTTACATAAGTTTTGGGTAAGAGTCCGTTGGAATCAATCTCCAGATTGGCACAGACGAATGAGATTATTGATTCGTTTTCGTCAGAGTGAATGAACCAGCAGATTTATATGATTACGGGCGTCTGAGGCAGTGGAAAGACTGTAATGCTGACAGATATATCGAAGCATTTTCGTAAAGACAAGGATTGGATTGTAATAGAACTGAATCCAGATCGTGATTTGCTGTATAGTTTTGCTGCAAAATTATACGATCAGAAAAATCTGAAGGATTTGTTTATAAAAGCAAAGCTGGATTTATCAGTATTAGGGATTGGAGTGTCTATTGAAAAATCGAATCCTTTTTTGATATTTCGAGGAAAATTGTATTGACACATGTATAAAGGATGAACTGGAAATGGTATATTTAATCGGAGCAGGTCCCGGCGATCCGGGATTAATTACATACAAAGGCTTGCAGATCTTAAAATCGTGCGATGCGGTAATCTACGACCGGCTTGGGACGGGGGAGCTTCTCGACCTTGTGCGGTCAGATTGCACGAAGATCTATGTTGGCAAGCAGGTAGGTGCGCATTATAAGAAGCAGGAGGAAATCAACCGGATTCTGGTAGAGACCGCAGAAAAATACGAGAATGTTGTCCGCTTAAAGGGCGGCGATTCGTTTGTGTTCGGGCGTGGCGGCGAGGAAATCCTTACATTGCAGGAAGCGGATATTCCGTTTCAAGTGATTCCGGGTGTGACTTCTGCAATTGCGGTGCCGGAGGTGCTTGGAATTCCGGTGACGCATCGGGAGATGAGCCGGAGCTTTCATGTGATTACCGGACATACGAAGAAGGGCGAGGCAGATGCACTTGCGAACATCCATAAACAGGAGGGAACCAGTGTGTTCCTGATGGGACTTTCGAATTTGGAACCGATTATGCAGAGGCTGCGCGAAGAGGGGGAATCGGAGGAGACACCGGTCAGTGTGATTTCAAATGGTATGCTGCCCGGAGAGACAATCGTGCGCGGTACGGTAGGGACGATCGGCAAACTTGTTTCGAAGAACGAGCTTGTTTCACCGGCAATCATAGTCGTCGGGCAGACAGCCGCCTGCACGATGAAGGACAAGAAGCGCAGTGCGATTGATGGCTGCAAGATCGGCGTGGTTGGCACGGCAGTATTCCGGGAGAAGCTGCGCGGACTGCTGGAAGAAAAAGGCGCATCGCTGTTTTCAATCTGTGATATGCATGTCAGAACTTGTCCGGATATGGGAAGGTTGGATGTGGCAATTCAGAATTTATCAGATTACCGGTGGATTGTATTTACAAGCCAGAACGGAATCCGGTTATTCTTTGACCGGGTGCGCGCGTGTGCGGTCGATCTTCGGAAGTTTGCAGATATCCGATTCGCCGTGGTTGGAAGTGGCTGTGCGCAGGCGCTGGAGCAGTATGGATTTTATGCGGATTATATACCGGAGCAATATACGACAGAAAGTCTTGCAAATGGGCTTTGTACCGTTGTAAAATCAGGAGAAAAGGTTTTGATTCCGCGGGCGAAGGAAGGAAGTCCGGTCTTAGAACAGATTCTATCTGCGAACCAGATTGACGCGGAGATTCTATCCATCTACGATGTGCGTGGCGCGCGGACAGACAACTGGAAATACTTAAATAATTACGATGCAATTTTATTTGCAAGCGCTTCCGGGGTGCATGCATTTGCGGATTGCCTTGCCGAGACCGGACAGCCAGACTGGAACCCGGCACAAGGCAGGAAACGCATTGTACTTGGCACAATCGGACAGGTGACAGCAGACGCCCTTATAAAATGTGGTCTGCCCGCCGATGTCGTCCCAGAACAGTGCGATGCAAAGAACCTGATAGAGGCATTGGAAAAGGCGTTCGAAATGAAGAAATCGTAAAGGTCGATTTTGATTATACTGAGAAGTCGAGTTATAATAGGTAATTGCGTAATGCAACCAATAAAACATATCATATATTTCAATATTTGTTCATGATCATATACGATATGTTTGAAGTTTAGAAGTTCTTAATGTTCTGTAAAGAAGGGAGCCATGTTTGAACACGATGTTCAAACAAGCCGCCATTGAGCCATGGATGGCGA
>OGUN01001405.1_pt1 | contig 16866 bp, 16 predicted proteins | sample 1553621 | NCBI WGS metagenome assembly OGUN01 (sample SAMEA2580300, study PRJEB22360) | human gut metagenome | biome: human gut; feature: human-associated habitat; material: faeces | place: Denmark | collected 2008/2010
ATGGTCAATCGGTATCATGGGACTCTCACCCCTCCGAGGATCGCTCCGAGCCGCCTTTCCGAAGAAAGACGGGAGTATCATTGTACCCTGCTCCTGCATCGTCGCAAGCAGCCGCCACTACATGATTTGCACAGCAAATCCGGCTGTTATAGCTCTCCGGAGGTCACTCGCTCCCTTGCGGGAGGTCTTGGCGTCGGAGGCTGTGTTGCTTCGCAGAAGCGTTTTTGACGGATTTTTATGTTCAAAATGATTGAGCCGCTCAGGCCTCTTGTTTAATGCATAACGCTTCGAAAGCGTTGGCACTAAGTGATAGGCATGTACATTTAGCTATTACTGTGATATAATAACTAAGACAATGAGCGACAACGCGTGAATTCAAAGAATTCTCTTGTGTTGCAATTGATGTTTTACTCAGCAGGGAGGGTTAGACGCTGATGAGAGTACTTTGAAAAAACAATGATGTTTCCGAGCAGTGTGTCGTACAAAGCAAGCATCAACCTTCGGCGATTTGGACGTCATAGCGCAGTATGCGTCAAAGTAGTGCACGCTTACAAACATTATACTTGAAATGAACAAAGCATGGTACAGACATTAAAAGATACAATATTCTGAAAGAAAAAACGTTAGAATTGCACAATGAGAGTAATATGAGTTGATACTATTATCAATAAGTTCATCTTTGAACTTAATACTTGATGGTGCTAGTAATGCGTCGCTGATGCAGTTGCGAAGTCTAACTCGAATTGCATGTAGTATAATTAAAAAATACAAACAATTGATATATGAATGGTACCGGAGAAAATGACATGGCAGGATTAAATGAAATGTATAAAAAGAGTAAGAATGAATTCGATAACACAAACGGTAAGTCAAAAAAATGCAATGACATCTTTATATCATACCGCAATGACGGAGAGGGGAACAACTTTGCTGCGAGATTATTTGAAACGCTGAGTTCAAAAAACTATAGTGTATACTTTAATTCAAATGAACAGCATAGCGGCAGCTTTCCAGACAGACTAAAAGAAGCTATAGAAAAATGTATAGATTTTGTATTAATTGTATCGCATGGGTGCTTGGATGGATTGAAAACTAGACGAGAGACGGATTGGGTTAGGGCAGAAGTTCTTTATGCGTATAAAATCGGAAAAAGAATAACACCGGTATATATTGGAAAAGCTGACGTTCCTAACTCTGATGTGTGGAAGAACTACCCGAATGAAATTCGATTTTTATTTTCTTTGCAATCAGTTTATTTACCGGAACGGTTTGAAATATCACCGATATCGGATTTGCTCTCTAAATTTGTGTCAAAACCATCAAAAGAAATATATAGAGATATTGCAAATAGCAACAAAGAATATGATTTACATAAAGATTTTATTGAAACATTAAAAAAAGCTGAAGCTGGCGATACGGAAGCAATGTTTGAGATTGGATGCATGTATTATCATGGTTTTGCTAACAAAAATGATTGTAACGGGAAAACAAATTATTCTGAAGCTGCAAAATGGTTCCAAAGAGCGGAAGAAAACAATACTTATTTGAGGCCTTACATTTATGCTTTGATTGGGAATCTCTATTATCGAGGGCAAATGCCATATGAAGAGCAATCTTTTAAAAAAGCAATGGAGTATTATGAAAAGGCAGCAAAACATTCGTCACACCTTGGATATCAGGATAAAGTTGGATTTATGCTTAGCGAGGGTTTTGGGGTTGAATTTGATTATAGTGAGAACGTTAAAATATATGAAAACATCAAAGAAAATTGCTCAGTAATAGCAAAGTACAATATGGCGAAGTTTTATATTGACTATGGGAAGTTTCAAAACGCCATAGATATTTTGGAAAGCATTGAAACCCCATTTGCTGATGCGGAATATTGCCTAGGAATGCTTTATCAACGCGGTGTCCAGTGCGAACCGCCAAAGCCAGATATGTACCGTGCGATTGAACATTTTAGAAATGCATCCGAAATGGGACATATGGAAGCGCTTCATGAACTAGGGTTGGTTTACTTTCGCGGGACAAATGGATATAGACAGGATTTAATAAAAACGAGAATTATCTTTAAGCGTGCGGCAGAGCAAGGACATAGTGCAGCAAATTATGATTATGCATGGATGTGCACGTTTGGGCTTGGCGGGCACAGAAATATAGAGGAGGCTATATACTATTATGAGAGAGCCGCAGAAAAAGGACACGTTATTAGTATGGTTGAATTGGCACAGCTATATCAGGAGCCAGAATGCAGAAATTACCAGAAGGCATACGAATTGGCACAGAAGGGTGCTGCAACCGGGGATCCAACAGGAGAATTTGTATTAGGAAATCTATATTTCTTCGGAAGAGGATGCGAAACAGACATGGACAAGGCAGTAATATGCTACAAAAAAGCTTTGCAACATGGCGTTTATCAGGCAAAATTTATGATGGAAAAAGTTAAGTTCCAAATAGAACAAGCGTGCAATTAGACCATGCATTGCATGCATTCACGATATCGACTGCTATAGACTGCATCACCGTTTCTTTCCTGATCTGAATTGCTTGTTGTGTGCAGGGAATGCGGCTTGGATTCTCCGGGCATAAACCGAGTCGTCGCGTTTGACCGGATTACGGACAGGAATCTTCATGGCCGCTGTATGTACGTTACCACAAATAGCGTTATGTCAGAGACCGATGCCCCGAAGAAAAACGACTATGCCGTATGCCCGGACATATTCAACGATTACGACTCCGAATAGGAAAAGCGGAAAAACGAGGAAACTGCATTGGAACGAGAACGAAAGATACAAGACACTGCGATTACGATTAGAAAGAAGTACGGGAAGAACGCCATCCTCAAGACGATGAATCTTGAATAGGGTGCAACAGCTAAAGACCGCAATGCCGCAGATTGGCTGGCGGGCATAAGGCGTGACAATGAAAACTACAGGGAGAACCGTCGCATGATTCGAGAATTACGGAAAACCGATATAAAAAGGGTTGCTGAAATATGGCTGAACGCCAATCTGCAAGCGCATTTCTTCATCTCTCCGCAATATTGGATGGGGAATTTCGATTTGGTGAAAGCAATGCTTCCGCAGGCGGAGGTTTATGTGTATGAGAATGCTCGCAACATACAGGGATTTGTCGGGCTTAACGGCGAACAGATCGAGGGCATTTTTGTTTCCGGTGAAATGCGGTCGCAGGGTATAGGCAGGCTCCTTCTCGATTTTATCAAAACGAAAAAACCTGAATTGCGCTTGAACGTGTACCGGACGAATACGCGGGCGATCCGTTTCTATCAGCGGGAAGACTTTGAAATCCTAAACGAGGGGCTGGATGAAGCCGTCGGGGAAAAGGACTGTGCAATGCTGTGGCGGTCGAAATAAAAGTCCCGATTTGAAAAATGCAAATTGAACTTTGCAAAGCGTTAAAACAGGATTTTATGTAATGTACGTGTTTTTGCAGGAGACGTTCCGAAGCAAGGAGGACACGAATGCCCAAAATTGTTGCGCGCACAGATTGACGAAAATAAAATGCGGAAAATTGGTGAAACGAAATCTGCTTCAAAGAGGTTATTCACGTGAAAGAGTATTTTATACAGCCGAAGCATGGTGGAAGAATCGAGGTTAGCAACGGGCAAACAATTACCGTTGTCGATGTCGACGGTGGGCAGGTTGCGGATTTCTTTGCGGAAGGCAAAGGCACACATGAAGAATATCTTTCTCTATTCGTAACGATCGATTGCAACGAGTCGCTTCGTATTGGCGTCGGTTCAATTCTTTACTCTAATCTGTATCACGCCATGTTTGAGGTTATTCAAGATGATGTATGATTTCTTTTATCAGAACGGCTCGGATCATCCAAATTGCCTTGATAACATCAATGCTGCTCTTGGAACGCAGAGAACAATCATTCACCCCGTCAACCTTTTTATGAATACACGGATTGCTTCGGACGGGAAAATCACAATCAATCGTCCCCTTCCTGAAGCAGGTGATAAGATCGTGCTGCGGGCGCTGACGGATTGTGTATTAGGGGTTTCGGCTTGCAGTGTTTCGGAGTGTGATACGAACGGCGGGAAACGTACTGCTGTTGCGGTACAGATCGATTAACGTCTTTACTTTGCGCGAGAAGGGAGTGGTCGGATGCGCACGAACAGCAAATATGACAAAAATACGAGACTGCGGTATCATGTCTTCAAGACGCGGCCGCAGATGCCGAAGGTGCTTGCCGGTCATCTGATACGGTCGCTTAACAAAGGAGTGTCATCATGAAAATAAGTTATAAAAAACTCCGGGTCATGCTCATTCGGAGACATAGCAAAAGTGCAACTGAGAGCAGACAATATAATATCAGCCGGAACGGAACAATGAGGTGATGGAATGCAGATTATAGACAACATTAACAAGACCGTCAAAGATGATCTGCAGGCGGGTATTCACAAAGGCAGTAGGATGTCCGTTGCCGCCGCTTGCTTCTCAATCTATGCGTATCAGGAACTCAAAAAACAACTTGAGGGCATTGACGAACTGCGTTTTATCTTCACATCCCCCACCTTCGTGACTGAGAAGGCGTCAAAGGCGCAGCGAGAGTTTTACATCCCACGAATCTCAAGAGAGAGCAGCCTGTACGGCACCGAGTTTGAAGTAAAGCTCCGCAATGAGCTGACGCAAAAAGCGATTGCGAAAGAGTGCGCAGACTGGATCCGGCGCAAAGCAGTTTTCAAGTCGAACGTCACACAGGAGCAGATGATGGGCTTTATGACGGTCGATGAGAGTACTTATGCGCCCATCAGTGGTTTTACTACCGTCGATCTTGGCTGTGAGCGCGGCAACAACGTTTATTATACAGTGATGAAGACAGAGAGCTTTGAGAACGCAAACCACTATATCAAGCTCTTTGAACAGCTATGGAACGACAAGAAAATGCTGCAAGAGGTCACGGATATTGTGATCGAAAATATCTCTGCGGCGTATCGTGAGAACTCACCGGAGTATATCTATTTTGTTGCACTCTATAACATCTTCAAAGAGTTCCTTGATGACGTTTCGGAGGACGAGCTGCCTAACGAAGCAACGGGCTTTAAGGAAAGCAAAATCTGGGGAATGCTTTATAACTTCCAGCGTGACGCGGTTCTTGCCATCATCAGCAAACTCGAAAAATTCAACGGCTGTATTCTGGCAGACAGCGTTGGTCTCGGCAAGACGTTTACTGCGCTTGCGGTGATCAAGTATTACGAGAACCGCAACAAATCTGTGCTTGTTCTTTGCCCCAAAAAGCTCTCTGAAAACTGGAATACGTACAAGGGTAACTATATCAACAATCCCATTGCAGCGGATCGGTTGAGATACGATGTTCTCTATCATACGGACCTTTCACGCGAACACGGACAGTCGAACGGAATTGATCTTGACCGCCTGAATTGGGGCAACTATGACCTTGTTGTCATTGATGAGAGCCACAACTTCCGCAACGGCGGCGAGGTGTCCGGCGAGGATGCAAAGGAAAACCGTTATCTGAAACTGCTCAATCGGGTTATTCGTGCCGGTGTGAAAACGAAGGTGCTTATGCTTTCGGCAACACCTGTAAACAACAGATTTATTGACCTTAAAAATCAGCTTGCACTCGCTTATGAGGGCGATGTTGCGCAAATAAACAAAAAACTTGACACAACAAAGAAAATTGACGAAATCTTCCGTCAGGCTCAGACTGCTTTCAACGCATGGAGCAATCTTCCCGCTGCGGAACGCACAACGGACGAACTTCTTCGAACGCTGGATTTTGATTTCTTTGAACTGTTGGACAGCGTGACGATTGCGCGTTCAAGAAAACACATTGAAAAATATTATAATACTTCCGATATCGGCAAATTTCCCGAACGTTTGCCGCCGATTTCGCTGCGTCCGTGTTTGACCGACTTGAGCGATGCAATCAATTACAATGAGATATACGAACTTTTGAATGCGCTGAATCTGTCGATTTACACGCCGACAAAGTACATCATGCTTTCAAAACTGTATAAATATGTTGACTCTGAAAAACGCAACATAACTCAGGAAGGGCGTGAAGAAGGCATTCGCCGCCTGATGAGCATTAACCTGCTGAAGCGGCTTGAAAGCTCGGTTCATTCGTTCCGCCTGACGGTTGACAGAATGCGGAAAAGGATTGACGAAACCATTAAGAAGATCAACAATTACGAACTCGGCTCGGAAGAAATTGAGTTGACAGATATCGCTGCGGGAGAAGATTTTGATTACGACGATCAGAACACCGATTTCTTCTCAGTCGGCAAAAAGGTCAAAATTGACCTCGCTGATATGGACTATGTTTCATGGCGGCGTGAGCTTGAACGTGATGCGGAAAATCTGGAACTGCTGTCCCTCATGATTGCAGACATCACGTCGAAGCATGACACAAAACTGCAAACATTGTTCGATTTGATCCGGAAGAAAATCAAGCATCCGATCAATCCCGGTAATAAGAAGATCATAATTTTCACGGCATTCTCTGATACCGCAGACTATCTCTTTGCAAACGTCAGCAGATTTGCAAAAGAGAATTTCGGGCTGGAAACGGCGGAGATCACCGGCACGGTTGACGGAAAGACCACCATTCCAAAGCTCCGTGCGAACCTCAACACGGTTCTGACTTGTTTCTCACCCGTTTCAAAAGGAAAATCCATACTCCTGCCCGGCAGCGCCGATGAAATTGATATTCTGATTGCAACCGATTGTATTTCCGAAGGTCAGAACTTGCAGGATTGCGACTATCTCATCAACTATGATATTCATTGGAACCCCGTTCGCATTATCCAGCGGTTCGGGCGAATTGACCGTATCGGCAGCAGAAACGACCGTATTCAGCTTGTAAACTTCTGGCCGGATATGGATCTCGACGAGTATATCAACCTGAAAAGCCGCGTGGAAACCCGCATGAAGATTTCGGTCATGACCTCCACAGGTGACGATGATCTTCTCAACGCCGAGGAAAAAGGCGATCTTGAATACCGCCGCGCACAGCTCAAGCGGCTGCAAGAGGAAGTTGTGGACATTGAGGACATGACCAGCGGCATTTCCATCATGGATTTGGGACTCAACGAGTTCCGACTCGATCTGCTTGAATATATAAAGCAGCATGAGGACATCGAAACCGCGCCTAAGGGGCTGCACGCCGTTGTCGGCAGGGCGGGGGAGTCACCTGCCGGTGTAATTTTCGTTCTCAAAAATATCAATGATAGCGTGAACATTGACAATCGGAATCGGATTCATCCCTTCTACATGGTCTATATCAGCGAAGAAGGCGAAATTGTCTGCGATTATCTCAACCCGAAGAAATTGCTCGACACGATGCGTCTGCTCTGCCGTGGAAAGGACAAGCCTTGTGCGGAGCTTTGCAGGCGATTCAATGAGGAGACGGATGACGGGCGCAAAATGGGCGAAGTCTCCGAGCTGCTGAGCGAGGCGATCAATTCCATCATTGACGCAAAAGAAGAAAACGATATTGACAGCCTGTTCAGGAGCGGCGGCACATCCGCCTTGCTCAGCGCGGTTTCGGGACTGGATGATTTTGAGCTGATTTGCTTTCTGATAATTAGGAATGAGAAATTAGGAGTGAGAAATTAGGAGTGAGGAATTAGGAATGAGAAATTTAACGGAAAATGCTGTTGCTGACAAGAGCCTTGCTTTTGCATTGCGCGTGATCGCACTGTACAAATACCTCTGCGCTGAAAAGAATGAATATGTTTTATCCAAACAGGTTTTACGGAGCGGAACAAGCATTGGTGCAAACATTGCCGAAGCACAGTGTGCTGTCAGCCGAAAAGATTTTTTATCCAAACTGTATATCGCCTTCAAGGAATGTTCGGAAACGAAGTATTGGTTGGAGCTGCTATTCAGGTCGGACTATATTGATGCTCCGCAATATAACTCTATTCAGTCCGATTGCACGGAGCTTCTGAAAATGCTGTCCGCAATCACAAAGACAATTAGGAATGAGGGATGAAAAATGAGGAGTGAGGAATTAGGAATGAGGAGTGAGGAATTAGGAGTGAGGAATTAGGAATGAGAAATTAGGAATGAGAAATTGAGCGGAGAATACGGTAATTGAAAAATGTGAAAGGGGAAAAGAATCGGGAGTAAGAAATTTCTAATTGCTCACTCCTAATTCCTAATTTCTAAGTGGCCACGGTAATTGCAAAAAAGCGAAAGGGGGAAAGAAATCGGTAATTGGCAGTCGGGAGCGAAAAATTCCTAATTGCTAATTCCTAATTTCTAATTAAATCAGTGTTTCCTGCATCTACTGAATTCGGCAAAAGAATACCGAAACAGAAATTCTATGAGAATCTTGACGTTTCTCCGGCGCTGCGCCGTGCGTTTATCGATCAAATTCGGCTGGTGTACTGGCGAAATAAGCTGGCAGCATCTACACTGAATATTGCGGCGGGCGAAGCCGTAACGGAGATTGAAGTGCTTGAGATTCGCCTGAACGGACCGCAGCTTGACGAAGCGGTGCTGAAACAAATCGACAAGGAAATCCCGTACCATATCCTCTTTATTTTGACCTGTGACGGCAAGGCTCAGGCGTGGATCGGCCACAAGTCGGCCGCCGCCTCCGGCAGCAGCGCTTTCAAAGTCAATAGATATTATCACACCGACTGGATACCGGAAAATGAGATTGATCTCCGCATTGACGGCTTGACTTTGGACGCCGTTTATGATAACTTTGTTAAACAGGTTGCCGAGCTGCAAGGGGAGGAGTGGAACGCAAATTGCGATGCCGCCGAAAACGTTGCGCAAAGCTTGGCGCGCGAAAAGCTCAAAAAGCAGATCGCCGCGCTGGAAAACAAGATGAAGAAAGAGAAACAGCTTAACCGGCGCATGGAAATAAATGCGGAGCTGAAAAGATTGAGAAGTAGTTTGGAGTTGCTTTAGCGGATGAACCATGAAGAAATTGCAAGAAAAGTGCTGTCAAGCAGAAATGCTGCGGGAGCTTTGAAAAGCCGCGAAAGCAATACTGTTGAGTTTAAGGAATCCTTCAATAAAAAAGGTACTGCCAAAAAGGAGGTTGTCAAATTGAAATGAAAGCATTTTTATCAAAATATAAATGGAAACTGCTACTTGCTTTCGCAATCTTTATCGTTGCAATTCCGTTTGGAATAAACAGCCTGTTCAAGCTAACATCTCCGTTGAACATATTTATCGCTGAATGGGGCGCAGGCGATGCGCTTGCATTTTATGGTGTTATGCTTGCGTCAGCGACAACCATCATCGGAGTTTACATTTCGATAGAATATGCGCAGAGAAACTATCGAATTGACGAGGTAAATAGGGTGAAGCCATACTTTGCGTTGACCCCTTGTAGCTCACAATCAAAGCTTAACCCATCCGCTCTTTTTAATTCCGGCGGGGCAGAAACAAATACAGACGAGAAAAATCAAAATGTATTTACATACGAAGAATATAGACTAAAAGAGATCTACATCGTTATTGAACAAACGACGATAGCATTTAGAGAGAGACTTTCAAATGCCCAGCGGCAACGCTTAGAATCTGATAGATTTGGGTTGTGCAAACACGGTGAAGGATGTCAACCTTTTAAAGCTCGCAGTTTAATTTACATGACTTTTGAGGTTGAAAATGTAGGAAATGGTGCAGCAACTAACACAAAGATTGCCTTTTACAAAAAAGGCGAGGAACGAATGGGCGTTAGTCTGTATACCGTCAAAAAAAGCGACTTGTTTAAATTCCACATTTTCTGCGATGATGAAAACATCGTGAAAGGAAACGATTACATGATTGAACTGATTTATGGGGACATAATTGGCAACGATTATTCTCAAAAATACCCGGTGGCATTTGACGAAGACGCAGAAACAAAGCGGTTCTGCACGACTGTTGACCTAAGCGGAAAGCAAGAACTAACAGATATGAACACGGAGGAAAATGAAAATGGATAAACTACGCATGGAATCGCCAGACTTGACGGCGCAGAACATAGACCGCATTGCCGCCCTATTTCCCAACTGCATCACGGAGATGCTGGATGAGGAACGCAGCACGCGGGAGAAGAAGGTGTACAAACGGGCAATCAACTTTGAAATGCTGAAACAGATGCTCTCGCCGGACGTGGTGGACGGCGACGAGGCATACGAGTTCACATGGGTCGGCAAGAAGGCTGCAATCGTGGAAGCCAACAAGCCGATCCGGAAGACGCTGCGCCCCTGCGTGGCGGAGAGCAAGGACTGGGACACCACCGAAAACCTCTACATCGAGGGCGATAATCTGGAAGTCCTCAAGCTTTTGCAGGAGAGCTATCTCGGCAAGGTCAAGATGATCTATATCGACCCGCCGTACAACACCGGCAACGATTTTATCTATGCCGATGATTTTAAGATGGAGAGCGAAGAGTGGAAGGTTGAGAGCGGAGAGTGGAGCGAGGAAGGCGACCGCCTGTTCAAAAATACCGACACCAACGGACGGTTTCATTCCGACTGGTGCAGTATGATTTATTCCCGATTGATGCTGGCGAGGAATTTGCTGACGGATGATGGGGTTATTCTTATCAGCATTGATGAAAATGAAGTGAAATGTCTTGGAATGATATGTGATGAGGTTTTTGGAAAAAGAAATTTTATTGAGTGCTTTGTTTATGACAAGAAAGCCGCAGCGAAGGGTGTTCCTCCAGTGAATATGGTTTGTGGTGTTCATGAGTATATTTTTGCATACGCAAAGAATTTTTCGAGATTTAGTTTTATAGGGGCTCCGAGAAGTGTTGACGGTTTTGCAAACCCAGATAATGATCCGAGAGGAATATGGAGAAACACGAACATCAAAAGTACAACCAGCGAAAATCGATTTGAGATTATTGACCCTGAAACTGGAAATAAATTTATAGATACTTGGGCTTTTTCACCGATGGAACTTGGTAGAATGATTCGGGAGAATCGGTTACTTTTCCCGAAAACCCCAAATGGGCAAGTGCGTGCGAAAGAATTTTACAGTGAATTTAAGAACGCAAATACCCCAATCAAATCATCTTTGGGGTTGTATGATGCACAATGGAATACCGAAATGTTGGTTGATCTTATGGGAGGAAAATATTTTCAAAATCCCAAACACTTAAAACTAATGCACAATTTAATCTCTTTTACAATTAGTGGGGACGATATCATTCTCGACTTCTTCTCCGGCTCCGCTACCACCGCCCATGCTGTCATGCAGCTCAACGCCGAGGATGGTGGACACCGCAAGTTCATCATGGTACAGCTCCCGGAGAAGTGCGACGAAAAATCCGAAGCCTACAAAGCGGGCTACAAAAATATCTGTGAAATCGGAAAAGAGAGAATCAGAAGAGCAGGAGAAAAAATTCTGAAAGAGCAGTTGGCAAATAACAACTCCACTCTAAACTCTCCAAACTCCAAACTCGACATCGGTTTCCGCGTTCTCAAGCTGGATTCCACCAACATGAAGGACGTTTATTACGCGCCCTGTGATTACGATCAGGACTTTCTCCATCAGCTGGAATCCAACATCAAGGATGACCGCACCGACCTCGACCTGCTGTTCGGCTGCCTGATCGACTGGGGGCTGCCGCTGTCCCTGCCGTACAAGTCCGAGCAAATCGACGGCTGCACCGTCCACACCTACAATGACGGCGACCTGATCGCCTGTTTTGACGCTAATGTCCCCGAAAGTGTTGTCAAGGAGATCGCACAGCGTAAACCGCTCCGCGCCGTCTTCCGCGATTCCGGCTTTGCATCCAGCCCGGAGAAGATCAACATGTTCGAGATTTTCAAGCTCTATATGCCGGAGGACGCGGGCGACATTTCCAAGTGCGTGAGGGTGATATAAGAGTGAAGTTTTGAGAGTGGAGAGTGTAGTTATGAGAGTTGAGAGTGAAGTTATGAGAGTTGAGAGTGGAGTTATGAGAGTTGAGAGTGAAGTTATGAGAGTTGAGAGTGGAGTTATGAGAGTTGAGAGTGGAGTTATGAGAGTTGAGAGTGGAGAGTGGAGTTATGGAAGCAGAAAACACTGCGAGGTATAAGAGCAAGAGATTTGCCGTTCGGATCGTTCGGCTATATCAATACTTATGCGAAGAAAAAAGAGAGTTCGTGCTTTCAAAACAGATTTTACGAAGCGGTACAAGCATTGGAGCAAATCTTGCGGAAGCGGAGTGCGCAATTAGTAAAAAGGACTTCCTTTCGAAGATTTATATCGCATTGAAGGAATGCTCAGAGACATTGTATTGGTTGGAATTACTGACTGAAACGGATTATTTGTCCGAACAGGAGTTTAAGTCGCTCAACGCCGATTGTGACGAGTTGAGAAGAATGCTGTCTGCTACAACGAAAACAATTTCTTCCGCACAGCAAAAGTAACTTAACTCACAACTCTTCACACTCCACACTTCACCAACACCACACGGAGGAAATAACGAAATTATGAAGTTACAATTCAAACATCAAAAATTTCAGGCGGATGCGGCAAAAGCGGTCGTTGACGTCTTTGCCGGGCAGCCGTACCTCACGCCCACATATATGATGGACAAGGGTACCGTTATAAAAAAACAAAAGGTTAAAGGCGTAGATATATCGGATCCTTATGAATCTAAAATTTATGATACTGCCGCCGACTTCACCGGCTGGCGCAACGAGCGCATTGTGCCGGAGCTTTCCGACAAGCTGATTCTGGAACATCTGCAAAAGGTACAGCGCACCAATCAGCTCAAGCCGTCGGACAAGCTGGAAGGTCGCTACAACCTGACGATTGAAATGGAGACCGGCGTCGGCAAGACCTATACCTACATCAAGACCATGTATGAGCTGAACAAACACTACGGCTGGAGCAAGTTCATCGTGGTCGTGCCGAGCATTGCCATCCGCGAGGGCGTTTATAAGTCCTTTCAGGTGACGCAGGAGCATTTTGCAGAGGAATACGGCAAGAAGATCCGGTTCTTCATCTACAATTCTGCCCAACTCACGGAAATTGACCGCTTTGCGTCGGACAGTGCCATAAACGTTATGATTATCAACTCTCAGGCGTTCAATGCCAAGGGTAAGGACGCGCGGCGTATTTACATGAAGCTGGACGAGTTCCGTTCCCGTCGCCCGATTGATATCATTGCAAAAACGAACCCGATTCTGATTATTGACGAGCCGCAGTCGGTCGAAGGAAAACAGACGAAGGAACGGCTGAAAGAGTTTTGCCCGCTGCTGACGCTCCGCTACTCCGCGACTCACAAGTCGGACAGCATCTATAACATGGTTTATCGCCTCGATGCAATGGAGGCGTACAACAAGCGGTTGGTCAAGAAAATTGCCGTTAAGGGCATCACAGAGTCCGGCAGCACGGCAACCGAGGGCTTCGTATATCTGGAAAGCATCAACGTCTCGAAGGAGAAGAACCCGACTGCTTCCATTCAGTTTGACTGCAAGGGTGCGAAGGGCATTCGCCAGAAGAACGTAACGGTGGGCATCGGCTACAATCTCTATGACAATTCCGGCAATCTGGACGAGTACAAAGTCGGCTTTGTAGTGAAATCTATCGACGGACGCGACAACTCCGTAGAATTCCTGAACGGTATCAAAATCTTTGCCGGAGATGTGATCGGTAAGGTCAGCGAAGACCAGCTTCGCCGCATTCAGATACGCGAAACGATTCTGTCTCACTTGGAGCGGGAGCGTCAGCTTTTCCATAAGGGCATCAAGGTTCTGTCGCTGTTCTTCATCGACGAGGTTGCAAAGTACAAGCAGTACGACGAGGCTGGGCATCCGTTCAACGGCATCTATGCGGATATGTTCGAGGAAGAATACAACGACATTCTCAGCTCCATGCAGCGGGAAATCGGTGACGATGATTACATTCGTTATCTGGACGCGATTTCCGCCCATGACACCCATGCCGGTTACTTCTCCGTTGATAAAAAAGGCAAGATGACCGACAGCAAACTCTCCGACAAAAAGGAAGGCACCTCCGACGATATTGACGCCTATGACCTGATCATGAAGAACAAGGAACTGCTTCTGGATTGTGATCCGAAAAAATCCCCGGTGCGTTTCATTTTCTCCCATTCTGCGCTGCGTGAAGGTTGGGATAACCCGAACGTGTTCCAGATTTGCACACTGAAACAGAGCAGCAGCGAGGTTCGCAAGCGGCAAGAGGTCGGTCGCGGTCTGCGCCTGTGTGTCAATCAGGACGGCGAACGCATGGACGCCAACGTGCTTGGAAATGATGTGCAGTCCATCAATGTTCTGACCGTTATCGCCAGTGAGAGCTATGACAGCTTTGCAAAGGGCTTGCAGACTGAGCTTGCCGATGCGGTTGCGGATCGCCCCGTGGCGGTTACTGCCGACCTCTTCAAGGACAAGGTCATTGTGGATGCCGGAGGCAACGAACAGGTTGTGGACGGCGATACAGCTCAGGCGATTTATTTTGATTTGATTGTCAACGGCTATATCGACAAGAAGGGTGTACTGACCGATAAATATTATGCCGACAAAGCAAACGGCGCGATTCAGGTTGCGGAGGAAGTGGCGGACAGCCGCGATTCTGTGATCAATATTCTTGATTCCGTCTATGACAGCCGCGCTATGCAGCCGGAGAATGCCCGCGACAAGAACGTCGAGCTGCAAGTTGATCCCGACAAGCTCGCCATGCCGGAGTTCAAAGCTCTCTGGAAGCGCATCAGTCCGAAATCTGTGTATGTGGTTGATTTTGATACCGATGAGCTTGTAAACAAGGCGATTGCTTCCATCAACAGGAATCTTCATGTGCCGAAAATCTTCTTCAAAGTTGAAACCGGCGCGATGGACGAGATCAAGTCGAAGGACTCGCTTCTTGACGGAAGCGCATTCTCGAAGTCAAAATCTTCTACTTATGACAGCAGCAAGCAAATCCGCGTGGGCAGCAGCGTGAAGTATGATCTGATCGGCAAGCTGGTCGGAGAGACAGGCTTGACGCGAAAGGCAGTCGTTGCAATTCTGACCGGCATTGAGAAATCCGTTTTTGAGCAGTTCAAGTTCAATCCGGAAGAGTTCATTATCAAAGCAGCCGCCCTGATCAATGATGAAAAGGCAACTGCAATTATCCAACACATCACTTACAATGTGCTGGATGAACATTACGACACGGACATTTTTACCGAACCGACCATCAAGGGCAAGCTCGGCACAAATGCAATGAAAGCGCAGCGACATCTATACGATCATATCGTGTATGATTCCACAAACGAGCGTGATTTTGCTGCCGATTTGGACACCAACACAGATGTTGCGGTTTATGTGAAGCTGCCGGACAGCTTCTATATCGCAACACCGGTAGGACACTATAATCCGGACTGGGCGATAGCTTTCTATGAAGGTACCGTCAAGCATATCTACTTTGTTGCTGAGACGAAAGGCTCTATGTCCTCCATGCAGCTCCGGCTCATTGAGGAATCGAAAATTCACTGCGCAAGAGAGCATTTTAAGGCGATCAGCAACGGAAACGTGGTTTATGATGTTGTGGACAGTTACCAAACCTTGCTGGAAAAGGTAATGAAATAAAAAAGAGCATTGATTTCAAAAACAGCTCGGTCAACCCTTTTTGAGTTGCCCGGGCTTTTTTGCAGCTGGCGATGCCGCAGCTCCGTTAAAAAATGCGATTCTGCCGCTTAAATATTGGCATCTTATTCTCAACGGAAAAAAACGAACAGCAAGGGTCGTGCTGAGTGCGGCAACTCCAAGCATGACACAAATCGGCAGCGTCGCAAGGGAGACGGCACAGTAAACGGCATACATTGCCGGCTCTACGCCGAGAATGAATACAGGTCAAAACAAATTCTTTGTGTAGTAATATCTTTTTTCGGTGTACGGATATTCCTCAAGGGTGAAAACCTCCTGATATCCATGCTTCTTGTAGAATATCGGAGCTTGAAAAGAAAAAGTATCCACAAAAGCATATTTGCAGTCGCGCTGCTTAGCTTCGCTTTTCGCGGCCTGCAGTAACTTGCTTCCGATACCTTGCCATCGGAGTTGTTCACTGACAAAAAGAAATTGAATGCAAAGCCAATTTCCGAATATCTCTCCTGTCAATCCGGCCAGCTTTCTGCTGTTTTCGTCTTCAAAAAAGAGCCCTATCGGGATTTTTTGATTTTTCGCGATGAACAAGATTATATTCATTCAGCATCCTATGTATCTCATTGACATCGTGCTCGCTTACATCATCCGTTATTCTGAAATTCATATGTGTTTTCCCTTCTTCACACAGTTTTATTAATAATTAAAACCTATGTATCCTGCCAATCAGAACCGTACATCTGTTTCTTTGCTTTAAAAAATCGGTTATACACGAAAGCAACAGCAACGTCGGTACTGTTTTTGAACGGATACATATTGGAACAGCAAGATGCTTATCGGCATAAATCACTTATCATGCCAGAGTGCTAAGACCCTGCCTGTGTTATTATCCACCAAGATGTTTGCAACACCACCCGTCATATTGGATCGCAATGTTCCCTGAACAAGCCAAATACCGTTTGCCTTATCATAGAATACTTGATAGGGTTTCTGCTTTTTTATACGTTCTCCATACTTATTGATCCAAATTACTTCAACTTTTTTGAGAAGATCTTTTGGATCGGATATGAACCCTAAATTATCTTCTGACGGAAATTTATCAATATAATATTGATAATCGCCCACATCAAACGCCTTAGTTTCCGGAAGCTTGTTTTTGCCAATCACAACAAATGTCCCTGCAATGAATGCCATGAAAAGAACAAACAGAAACATAAAAAACATCTTTCTTTTAAACATTGAAACTACCTCCTCGGATGGTTGGGATCAACTTGTTCGCAATTGAACCCGTTGTGTATGCATAGCGATTCTTTCCGAGCATGTTG
>OGUN01001407.1_pt1 | contig 16863 bp, 16 predicted proteins | sample 1553621 | NCBI WGS metagenome assembly OGUN01 (sample SAMEA2580300, study PRJEB22360) | human gut metagenome | biome: human gut; feature: human-associated habitat; material: faeces | place: Denmark | collected 2008/2010
GAGAGTATACCGGCTGTATTGAATGGCTGATAGATGCCGGAGTTATTACGGAATGCAATTGCCTGATTTTCCCGGAATTACCGTTGAAGGGAAACATTGATGAGAGCAAATATAAATTATATTATCCGGATACCGGACTGTTGATAGCTGCACTGGATGAGGAAGCACAGGAAGATTTGAGAGTAAATAAGAACCTGGGTGTATATAAGGGGGCTCTTTACGAGAATTTTGTAGCAGAAGCATTTGTGAAACAGGGCTTGGGATTATTTTATTATAAAAAAGATAATTCTACACTGGAAGAGGATTTTTTTGTAAGAACCCGGGATGAGCTGATTCCGGTCGAGGTAAAATCCAACAATGACAGATCAAAGTCTCTGGCAACACTGATAAAAAATGAGAATTACATCGATATTAAACGTGGAATAAAACTTGGAGATTTTAATATTGGATATGCAAATAATATTTATACATTTCCTTATTTTTGTGCATTTATGATCAAAGCATATCTGAAAAGCCTGGATTAATGAAAAGGAGCGTGAAACAATGAAAATCTGGTTAGATGATCTCCGCCCGGCACCCTGGGGATATGAGAGCGCCAGATCCGTGAATGAAGCCAAGACACTGATCCGGGAGGCGGAGAGAAACGGCATCGAGATCGAGGTGCTGGATCTCGACCATGACCTGGGAGATTTTGCAAATCAGGGCGGCGATGCCATCAAACTGCTGGACTGGCTGGTGGAGCGGGAGACCTTTTATCCCGTGGAGATCCATACCGCGAACCCCGTGGGCAGAGCAAATATGGAGAGCGTGCTGGCGAGGTACTGGGGAGAGGAGTACTGGTAGAAAACTTGATGACCACTCGGTGGCAACCTCCGTAAAAAAGTTTGTAAGATTCTGTCGCATATTGTCATACATATAATAGAGGGAGCAATTTTACATAGATTGCAGTATTCCTGAAAATATGCTATGATACTTTTAAATGAGCGAAAAAAGTAAAAAGAATCAGACAATTCAATATTATGATCAAAATGCCGCCGATTTTGTGGAGAACACGCGTAATGTAGATTTTCATGTAATGCAGGATGAATTTATAGAAGGGCTTCCTGCTGGGGCGAAGATCCTGGATCTGGGCTGCGGCTCCGGAAGGGATACGAAATATTTCCTGGAGCATGGATATCGGGTAGACGCGATAGACGGCTCCGCGGAACTGTGCGCGTTGGCATCAGAGTACACGGGGATTCCGGTGAAATGCCAGTTGTTTCAAGAGCTGGATGCATCGGAAGTGTATGACGGTATCTGGGCGTGCTCATCGTTGCTACATTTATCCTATGGGGAACTGGATGAAGTGTTATATCGCATCGAGAAGGCACTGAAGCCGCAGGGCATTTTGTACATGTCATTTAAGTATGGTGTATTTGAAGGGGAAAGGAACGGCAGATATTTTCTGGATTTCACAGAAGAGAAACTGGAGCAGCTGCTGAAAAAACATACAAGTTTACAGCAGCTGCGGAACTTTCTGACAGAAGATGTACGACCGGACAGGGAAGAAAGATGGCTGAATCTATTCCTGAAAAAGATCAATTCTTAATTGCATATCCGAACTATGTCCTCCGGGAGACAGTGACTTATCCGAATGGCGGTGTGAGTCGCTTTTATGATGATGGAGTGGACATGGTCATTATCGATGATGAAATCTGCTCCTGCCGCGATGGCGAGCAGATTTTTCCTTATACACTGATCACAGATAAACAAAACCACTATATGAAAATATACCGGAGAGTGTTCCGATTCCTGGGATTTGATCCGGAAACGATAGAAAAATGCCTGCAGAAAAGCCGACAGGAAGTGCTGTACTTTACCAAAAAGATTTCAGAAAGAGGAGAGCATGCGGACTCATCACCGCTGGAGCTACTGTTTGAACAAAATTTCACGGATGTCTACGGTATGCGGGCATTGAAATACCTGCAAAAAGAATTCCGGATATCCGATGAAGACGGCAACAATTATTTCCTCGATTATCTCGTAGATACCGCAGACAGCAGAGTGGCCATCGAGGAAAACGGAATTCATTACCACCATCCGCAGTTGATCGGAATAGAGGGCTATCGCAAACAATTGCGCAAGCAGAATACCTGCGCATTGTGGGGATTAAAGCTATACCGCTTTTCCACGGAAGATTGCCGATTCAAGGATCGTATCGAGGATGATATCCGGTCTTACCTGGGAAAAGATACCAGCGGATTCCGGGAAACGGGATTGCTGTTGGAACGTAAAACAGAACTGTATGAGCACCAGGAGATCAGCCTTGCGCAGATAGAGGAACGGCGGGAAAGAGGGATTCGTGCATTCCTCATTGTATTACCTACCGCAGCGGGAAAATCCCGGATCGTGGAAGAAGATATTCAGAAATTTGCAGCCGGAAAAGAGCAGTTCCGGGCATTGATCCTGGCACCGAATACGAACATCATTGCGGACTGGAAAGAGAGAATCGACAAAGACCTGCAGCCGTTGCAGGACCGGATTGATATTAAGACCTACAGCTATGCGGTAAGACATTACCATGAAAAAACAAGGGATTATTATTCCTATATTGTAGTGGATGAGGCGCACCACGCGGTAGCTCCAATGTTAAAGCGGGTGATCCAATACTATGCGCCGGAATTCCTCGTAGGACTGACAGCGACAGATCAGCGCCCGGATAAAAAGAGACTGGAAGAAATCTTCGGAAATTATACAACAGAGCTTTCTCTGAAGGATGCAATGGAGAAGGGAGTTGTGGCGAGGGCGAATGTCTACCGGATCGAGACGAATATTGATCTGAGCCATGTCCGTTTTAACGGAAAAGATTATGTGAATGCGGATCTGGAGAAGAGTGTGCGTGTCACTTCCCGAAATGAATTGATCGTAAATGTGCTGAAGGACTATTTCACGGAGGGAGATGCCGGAAAACGTCAGGGAATTATCTTCTGTATCAACAAGGCGCATACCAAAGAGATGGCACGCCTGCTGAACGCAGCCGGTATCTCAGCGCAGGATTACAGTGGAGATACAAAACATCCGGAGAAGGTTATGCAGGAGTTCAAAGAGCATAAGATACGTTTCCTCTGTGCCTGCGATATGATCTCGGAAGGCTGGGACTATCCGGAACTCGGAATCCTCGTTATGGCGCGCCCAACGCTGTCGAAGGTGCTGTATCTTCAACAGATCGGCAGAGGTTTGCGCCGGACATCCATCAAGAAAAATGTGTTCGTCATTGATGTGGTAGATGAATACGGAGCCATGGTGAGACCCTGCAGTATGCATGCTATCTTCGGAAACTCATTATATGTTCCGTTCGGCGATATCACCAGACAGGATTACCTGCCGGGACAAATGATCGAGATCGATGGCATCACAGAGCGCGTGGAACGGATCGTGGAAGTGGATATCCATACCTTTGAAGAAAAGTATGGGGATTACTACAGTCAGGAGCAGCTGGCGAGAGAGTACTTCGTCAATACCGGAACGATCACCAGCTGGATCCGTAAGGGGAAGATTACACCAACAGTGGAATTCTCCTTCGGCAGCAAGAAGATCAGCCAGTTCAGCCCGGAGGATGTAGAGAAATACAGAAAAGAACTGAACATCCAGGAGCATAATGATGAAACTGTTCGGGATGACTTTTTTGCATTCCTGGAGGAAAGAGATTATTCATTGTCTTATAAGATGCCGTTCCTGCTGTCCTTTATCGATCATATGGACACGATAGGCGATGCAAAGATCGAGGATGTGCTGACGGATTACATAGCTTTTTATCAGGACAGAATCGATAAAGGATTGCCGGTGGATCGCCCCAGCTGCCCTTATAATGCCGAGACTCTGAAAGATCGGAAAATAATCAAAAGCAGTATGCTGACCAATCCTTTTGAAAAGTTCGAGAGAAAGAGATTTATGTACTACTCGAAGGATTTGGGAGTAATCTCACTGAATCATGCGCTGCTGGCGAAAATGAGCGAGGGGGATTGGGAGAGAGTGAAAGGGCAGATGAGGGAAGATTTGGAGAGGTACTATGGATAATAATAGATAAAGTTATTTCGAATTTTGTAATAAAAATAACATATTTAGAGGAGAAAAGATGAAACATTACCTGGGAATTAGCTGTGAAGAGTATCAAAATTTAGATAATATATCATTCTGCCATTCGGATTCAATTAAACTTCTTCAAACCCTTACAAAGTATTGTGATTATGATAAACATAATTGTGAGTGTGTTATGCCTTATATAGGAGATACTGATAATTCTGGCCCTAATTTATTTAAAAAAATAGAAATAATATGTAATAAGCTAGATACCGAAGATGTGTTCTTGTTTTTTTTTGCAGGACATGGGTGTGAGGATAATGGGGATGCAATATTACTTTTACCAGATTATGATGGAACAAATGATTCTCATTTTTTGTCATTAAAAGGTGTGAGAGATATTTTTTCCAGAGCAAAAGGATTTTGCGTTGCTATTATAGACGCGTGTCATTCGGGAATGGATATAAGTCCTATAGTGCTAGAGAAGGAAGAAACGCGCGGAAAAACAGAAAATGGATGGGCAATATTGGCATCGTGTACAGGAAATGAGGTTAGTTATCCTTATGTAGAAAAAGAGCAAGGAGCTTTTTCTTATTTCTTATCGGATTGTATAGAACAATGGGAATGTAATGGAGAAATAACAGTTGAGGCTCTTAAAAGGTCTGTGTGTGAAGAAATGGATCGGTGGTGTGCTCAAACGGGTAAAACACAGAATCCGACTATGAATTGTTCTATTGTAGGAAATCAAATTATAGCAATACGAAATTTGACAAAAAGCAAGAATCAAATAATTGCAGTATCACCCAAGAGATTAATCAATGAGGATAAAGAAAAAATGAATGAAATTTTGATTACGAATAGTAATAAGAATACATTATGGAATGCTAATACTGGTATTGCTATTTCTAAAGATGCTGATACTTTTGCTATGCTTAGTGCAAATGTAATGTTACCAGAAAAAACTATTAAAGCTTTAAAGAGGAATTATATAGAGGATGATTATGAAAGTGTTTCAGAAATTATTTGGGATAAAGCGCTTGGAATATTAAGAGAACGTATATTATCTATGGGAGTGGAGTTTGTTGGAGAAATGGTTGGATTAGATAATGAAGCGTATGTTAGAGAATTACCTGCATTTGAAGTGATAAATCTTGCAACAGAATTGGGATTTATTGATGCTACTGGAAAAATGAGATTAACACAGGCAAATGAACTTGTGTTGCATTATAGAGATAGTAAAGTTAACGAGGAAATGGCAAAAAATGAGATAGAAACAATTATCAGAGCATGTGTTCAATATATTCTCGCATATGATGATACGAGTACATCATATGAGTTTTCAGATTTTCGGAATAGTCTTAAGAGAGAAGTTTTTTCATCTTCACGCCTTGAAGTTTTAAAACCAATGCCATACTTTTATAAGAAGACTACAATTCGGACACTCATCAATTTAATAAATACAACAGAAGGCGCGGAATATGAAATAGTTGCAACTAATTTTGTTTCTGTTATAGAAGCAATTTGGGAATCATTATCGTCTGATGATAGATATATGATAGGTATAAACTATAGCCAATATGTAAATGAGGGTGATTCCATACGCACTGGAACATATAAATATGCGTTGGAGAGAGTTCATGGATTTGATTATGTTCCAGAAAATTTGAGATCTTTATCTTTTATTTATGCAGCTAAATATTTGAAAAAGATTCACTATGGTTTTAACAATTTTTACAATGAACCAGAAGCAGTTAAAAGATTAGAAAGACTTGGAACACAAATTCCTCGGCCGGCAATAAAAGAGTGTGTTAGCGCTTGTTTGATTTGTTTGTCAGGTAATGTATATGGATGTTCTGATGGGGCAATTGACACATTAAAGAAAATATTAAATAAGTTAGATAAGAATGCGTGGCTATATTATTTGGATGATTGCTTTGCATATGATGAAGATTTTTTGATAAATATATCTAATGCTGACAGCAGAACACAACGATGGTGCCAGTTAGTTAAAGAATATGAGTTGGATAAATTAAATGTTAAAGATGGCAAAATGCAAGAAATGTTAGTAAAAGCCTATAAGCAAGATAAAGAGAATACAAAAGCATATGTGATATCTTTATTGAAGAAAATTAATAAGTACTAATTAAAAAATTATCAAGGTAGCTATAAATTACTACAAAATGAATAGAGGAAAGTGTGGATGTAAAACACGAAAATAGTATTATGGAAAGATTATATATCAATAATTTTAATGCTACTTGAAAAATATATGTTGGTTTGTGAATTCTAAACATCGGACTATCCATGATTTATGATTGTGGGAAATGCCTCAATTTACGTGAATCGCTAAGAAAAATAAAAATATGAAAAGCAGCAAGTTAATAAGAAAAAACAAAGATTATTATGGGAGGAATAACGTATGTCGAAAGATAATAGTGATTTCTTTAAAGTAAAGAATGAATGGTCGCTTATTAAGGACAAATTACTCGGATGCTATTTGACACCTTATATGCAAAAAATATTAGCAACAAATAAGAAAATATGCTATGTAGATTGTTTCTCGGGTAAAGGAAAATTTGAAGACAATCAACCGGGGTCGCCATTGATTGCTCTTAAAATTAGAGATGATTGTCTTAACAAGACGAAGATAGAAATCAACAAAAGTCAAGCAATTGACATGACATTTATTGATTTAAACTATGCCACTGACTTAGAAGTTAATCTTGCGGAATACAATAATGGTTATGGTAAACCACATATAGTTAGTGGAAGATATGAAGAAAAAATAATTGATATATTGAAGACTAAAAGAGGTCAAAATGTGTTTTTGTACATTGATCCGTATGGAATCAGAGCGTTGGATACAGCATTGTTTGATCAATTTCAGACTTTGGGATTTAATACGTTTGAAATGCTTATCAATTTTAACTCCTTTGGTTTTTTCAGAGACGCATGCCGAGTAATGCGTGTTGAATATAAAAATGATGCGGCATTACAAGGATTAGAAGATTTAGTAGAATATGATTCCTCTTCTGTTACAAATTTTGATAGACCAGACGAGAAATTATCTAGCATTGCCGGCGGGGATTATTGGAAATCTATAGTCAAGGATTATAAAGCTGGTTATATTGACGGATATAAAGCGGAACAGCGATTGTCTACAGAATATAAACAAAGATTGAAACAAAGATATAGTTATGTATTAGATATGCCAATTAAACTAAAAGCGAAAAGTAGACCCAAATATAGAATGATACATGTTTGTGATCGTGAGGATGGATGTTATCTTATGGCGCAAAATATGCAAAATAGAAAAGATGAGTTATATACAAATATTCAATCAGGGGGACAAATTTCATTATTTGATTTAATAGATGGTATGTCTCAGACTGCTGAGGGGGAATGGATTAGCGAGGATGATATAAAAAATAATGTAAAAGCGGCCATTGAAGCAGTAGATAGAGAAATAAGAATAACTAAATTTATGTCTGCTTTTGTAAATGAAAATGGCCTTATTTGTGATTTTAAAACAGTGCAGAAAATTCTTGTTGAGCTTGAAATGGAAGGAATAATTGATATAATTAGATATCCGCAAATAACAGAAACTGGAAAGAAGTCAGCGTTTTGGGAAGAAAAAGATGGAAAGACAGTAACTATTAGGAGGTTGGGAACATGAAGAAGGTGGCTGGTACTATTCAGCGTAAGACCATGCTTTATGAGACGGGGGTGGAATATGGAGATTATACTATGAACCACGTTTTAGGATGTGCACATGGTTGTAGATTTCCATGTTATGCTTATTTACAGAAGAAGAGATTTGGACAGGTGAAGGATTATGAGGATTGGTGCAAGCCATATCTTGTAGAAAATACAATAGAGTTATTACAGAAAGAGATACCAAAACTAAAGAATAGGATAGAATCTGTGCAACTTTGTTTTACAACAGACCCGTTTATGTATGGATATGATGAGATCATTAGAATGAGTCTTGATTCAATTTATCTTCTAAATTCTAACGGGATTAAATGTACTGTATTAACAAAAGGGATACTTCCTAAAGAATTAATGGATAAAAAGAGGTATTCAATGGACAACGAATATGGGATTACACTTGTTTCAATGAATGAAAAATATAGAGAACAAATGGAACCTAATGCAGCCCCTTATAAAGAGAGAGTAGCGGCCATGAAAGCCTTGAGTGAGGTTGGCTGCAAAACGTGGGTAAGTATGGAACCTTATCCAACGCCCAATCTTATTGAACAAAATTTACAAACGATTTTAGAAAAAGTGAAGTTTGTTGATAAAATTATTTTTGGAAGAACTAATTATTGTAAAGAAATTACTCGAGGATACCCGCAGCATAAGCTTTTTTACAATGAAAAGGCAAAAGAAGTAACCAATTTCTGCAAATTACATGGAATAGAATATTATATTAAGGAAAAAACAATTACAGGATAGAGTATTGGTTTGTACCAAATTGATTTAAGAAAATAGTGACGCAGCCAATTACGGAGTATACCATGTCAAACACCACCCTTACACAACTTCAAGAAGGATTGACAACTGCATATATTGACGGTACAGCCGCTGCCAATCTGGCATACAAGCCTGCTTTCGTGTCGAATAATCCGGACGAGGGCAAGAAAGTTATTTCCGTCATAGAAGATGAGCTGATGAAGTGTGACCAATTCCAGATCAGCGTGGCTTTTATTACTATGGGTGGAATTACGCCTCTCTTGCAGACCTTGAAGGAACTGGAGAAGAGGCAGATCCCGGGTCAGATCTTAACGACAAACTATCTTAACTTTAGTGAGCCCAGAGCATTGAAGAAGCTGCAGTAATTGTCCAATGTTACTCTGAAGATGTATGATGTGGATCGGGCAGACCAGGGCTTCCACACCAAAGGCTACATTTTTAAGAAGGAAGAGATTTATCGTATTATCATCGGCAGCTCCAATATCACAAGTGCTGCTTTGACGAAAAATAAGGAGTGGAATACCAAAATTGTTTCCACAGAGCAGGGCGAAATTGCGATGGAGATCGTAAAAGAATTTCACCAGCTGTGGGATTCTAAGTATGCGCTTTTCTATGATGATTTCTATGAGAATTATAAGCAAAAGTATGAGATCATCAAAAAGCAGAGGAAAATAGCAAAACGGGATGAGATAGCTTCCACGGAGAAGTATAAGCTGGAACCGAATTCTATGCAGGTAGGGTTTATTACGAATCTTCGTAGGATTGTGGATGCTGGAGAAAATAGAGCACTGCTGATTTCTGCTACCGGGGAACGTGGTATATTTGTGACAGGTGGAAGAAACCCAGGATTTACAAGGGTTTCGGAAGCCTGGTCCTAGACGTTTCCGTGTGAAAATTGTCCGGATTAGCTCTGGACGGGAAAACTTAACAGGTATTTTTGCTGATAGGACTAAATTGACACAGAGAATCGAAGATTTAATCGGTTCCATATTGAAGTCAATATGGTCTTATTTTTTATACCCTTTTTTCGGGTGGCTCCCGATGGGTGGAAAGGAGAGTTGAATTTATGATTTTAGAATTTGTTGGCAGAGTTTTACTGAATGTTTTAAAGGCTATGGTATGGATGGCGTTGTTAATGCTTCGGTGTGTACTGGGATTGGCGAAGCTGACATTATTAGTGTTTGGGCTGGTTGCAAGAGTATTTCTTGTGTTTGCTAAGGCAGTAGTCGATTAGGATGGAATGGTGATTTTTGTGTGTTCCAGCGTTACAGATAATTTAACTGTCAGGTGTGGACAGCATTTATACATAGCTTCGCAAGAGGCAATGAGAAAGGAGGATTTTCTGCATGGCAGAACATTTGAGGGCAGTAACTCTCCGCGGGCTGGCGTTAAGGCAAATAACGATATTTTTAAGGCGCAAGGCGCAGAAAGGACTTTTTATGGAAGAAAAAGCAAAGGTGACTGCAGCACCTACAATTGCAGAACAGTGTGGTATTAAGTACAAAGAGGTGGATGGATTGTTTTATCCGATTTTGGGAGAGTCGGATCCGAGAAGTTATGCAAGTCTTGGAAAGTATGGACACCGTTATCTCAGGGTTTTGATGGAAAATGACCGTTATCTGTATAACAAGTATTTTATGCAAGGGGTACTTTTTGATAAAGCAGCGGAATATGAGAATTATGCATGGCAACTGTATGACACTGTTTTACAGGGAATAAGCAAGGTAAGAGGAATTGCTTTGGATACTTTGGAAGAAAAAGGATTTCAGGTAACATTTCATGAAAACATGCAGGCGGCAATGACAGCAGATGAGATTGTAACAGAGGATTTGTTTGCAACAATTGATTACAACAAGCGTGTACGTCTGGAACATGCAAAGGAAAATATCGCATTTGAACATGCGGAGACACAGAGAATGGAGGCATGAGTTTATGGAAGAGAAAAGAATTTATTATGTGGGAATTGACCACGGGAATCATTTAATGAAAACATCAAACCATGTGTTTGAGAATGGTGTGGAAAGGCAGGCTGTAAAGCCTACCTTCCAGGCTAATACACTGGTTTATGATGGAGCATTTTATAAGATTGGAGAAAAGCGTAACAGTGTGAAGGACAGTAAGCTTGCAGATGATGATTATTATCTGTTGACACTTGCGGCACTGGCAAAGGAATGTCAGTCAGGGAATATTCCAAATGGTGCCAGAGTGGTGCTTGGAGTCGGACTTCCTTTAAAACAGTTTGCAACGGTAAGAAAGCAGTTCGTGAAATATTTGAAACGTGGAAATCAGCCAGTGCATTTTAAATTTGAGGATGTGGCATATGATTTTACCATTGAAAATGTACTGGCATTTCCGCAGTGTTATGCAGCAGTGGCAGACAGGCTTGGCAGTATGAAGGGGGAATATCTGATTGTGGATGTGGGTTCCTGGACGATTGATATCATGCATGTGAAGGATGGTGTTCCAGTGGAAAGTAAATGTGAGACCTTCACGGAGTCCATGATTTCTGTTATTCAGGAAATCAAGAGCAGAAGCAGTGAGGTTTTTGGAAAAGAGATTTCGGAGAATGTGATTACAGATTATATCAGCAATCTTGGCGGCAATTATCCGGAAAAGTATGCAAGGATTATGGACGAGTCGCTTGAAAAGTTTGTTGCAAGAGTGGAAGGAGTTCTGAAAGAGAACGGGCACGATACGGAATTTACCAACATTATTTATGTGGGTGGCGGAGCAAAGGCAATGGAGAGATTTGGAAAACATGGGGATAACATTTCATATGTGACGGATGTCAGAGCCAATGCAAAGGGCTATGAGTTTCTTGCAAAACAGATGGCATAAAGGCAGGTGGTACACATGGTAATGGGATTTAGAGAGAGGCGGCTTGGCTGCCGTCTCTATGTGGACCGCCAGTCGGATGCAAATATTCTGAAAAAACTGGACAGGATGCTTGTGGATGGAAGCTATTCAAATCAGACGGAGCTTATCAAGAGAGGTATCGAGCTGGCTTATGAAGAAGTGTATGGAGAAGAAGGTGGCAGGTCCTCCGGTATGTCTGATGTTGATATAAAGAAGCTTGCAGGAGAGATTGCCGGGGTATTGAAGCCGGAAATCGAGAAATTACTTGTAAAGTATGAGGTGAGAGTTGACACAGCGGAAACACCATCATCACCAACACCCACTTTAGCATCAACGCATGATGCACCACAGGATAATACGGCATCTGTCCCTGATGATGAAGTCATTATTCCAAGTCAGACATTCAATTTTCTAAAAGGACTGAATGATGATTAGGCAGCTACGTCAGCGACGTCGAATTGACGACAATGGAATCCTGAATGACGGCAGATTGATGTCATTCATATATAAAATAAATATATCTGACGGCAAACTGACGCCAGTTAGCGGATGGTTTGCTGTCGGTATTTTGGCACATATTTTGTGCCATATATTGGGTGCAGGAGCTCCTGCCAAGATGAAAAAATGGTAATTGCGGTTAGCAATTATATTTTTTCGGGGAAAGGTCCGACCTTTCCCGAATCTTGCAAAACAAGTGAACAGCAACAGAAGCAGGTTCTAAAGAAGAATAAAAAAAGGAGGTCACAGCCATGAGCATGGTAAGTGAGATTGTGATGCAATTAATTTTGAGAATTGGAGGTTATGTGTATGGCAGATGGAAACAGAAGATACAGGTCTGACAAAAAGCTATATAAGGTTTCTTTTAAGTTGTCAGAGGAAGATAAGCGACTGCTGGAAGAGGGGGCAAAAAAGGCTGGAATGAATATCAGTGAATACCTGCGCAATCTGGTGCGTGGCGGTGGAAATGTGGATGCATCTTTTACGACAGACAGGGGGGATTTTTATCAGACAGATAACAGGAATTGCTACCAATGTGAATCAGATTGCGAAGGTAGTAAATACCCAGGGATATGGTTACACGAGGGATATCCTTGCTGTTAAGCAGGATTTGGAGGATGTTAAGAGGCTGATGAGGGAGGTGCTTACGGTATGGCAATCACTAAGATACAGTGCCTGAATGAGGCACATACCGGGAACCCGGCGGCACATCTTAAGAATGCTCTTTCGTATATTCAGAATCCAGAGAAAACAGAGGAAAATGTTATGGTGGGCAGTATAAACTGCCTTCCGGATACAGCCTTTGAGCAGATGATGGATACGAAGGTTACTTTCGGAAAAACAAATAAGCGACAGGGATATCACATTATCATTTCCTTTGCACCGGGAGAAGCGACAGAGGAACAGGCGCTGGATATCGTGGCACGTTTTGCACAGGAATACCTGAAGGATAAATATGAGGCAGTATATGCGGTTCATAATGATAAAAAGCATATGCATGGGCATATTGTTTTTAATAGCGTCAGTTTTGAAACGGGGATGAAGCATGAGTGCAAAAAAGGGGAATGGAAGCATCGTATGCAGCCGATTACAAACAGACTCTGTAAAGAGTACGGACTGTCTATTGTGCCAGCAGAGTATGTAAAAGAGCCTAAAAATTTATCAAGGAAGGAATGGGAGCGTGAACAATGTTTTCGCAAAATGATTCTGGCAGATGCAGAGTTTTGCCAGAGTCAGGCGGGAAGCTTTGACCATTTTATATTCCTGATGAAGAGAATTGGGTATCAGTTTGAGTACGGGAAGTACCTTTCGGTAAAGGTTCCGGGTGGTAAATGGTATCATGAACTGGATAAGCTGGATGAACGCTTTTCAAAGGAGAAATTCCGATTTTATCTGGATATGCCTTTTTCCAGACCGAGATTTGTTGTGGGTAATACTGTGGCAATTCATAAACGTGGAATAACGGATTTTCAAATGAAGTATTATCGCAGAATCTATCAGGCGAGAATGGTGGAACAGCGCCGATTTGATAAGCATTCTGCATATCTTGCGAAAGAGCTGGAGCGTATGAAGCAGCTGCAGGAACAGTATTTGTTTCTTGTGAATAATAATATCAAAACTGTGGAGGGACTTGTGACTTATCAGGTTTTGGGAGAGCGGGATGTAGAGAAAATCTCTGAACGTCAGCAGGAATTGTATCAGCAGAACAGAGCAAGAAAACGTTCTTGCAAAACAGAGGAGGATATTCGTGATTACCAGATCTGGCATATGGGAGTACAGGCGGAGCTGGACGAACTTAAGGCGGAGAAAAAAGCACTTAATAAGAATTTGAGGATTGCTGAAGGGTGTGTAGAAGAGTATAAGAAGTTTTCAATGTTGGATTTTTCAACTAGTGAGGATGAGATTCGTAATTCAATAGAAGTGCCGGAGTATCCGTATGCGGAGGAGAAAAATATTGCGCTATCTGTTAATGATGCAGTGTCTGATATGGAAGATATTTCAGTAATGAATGAATCAGAGGATTATGATATTTCGTTAGGCGCAGAGGTATGTGAACAAATTTCAGCAGAAGATACCATGGATGCCACAGTAGGAGATGCCAGCGAAGCGAATAATGTGGAGAAATATGTTGGTGATCGGCCAGAGGATAAAGGCAGCTATGAGGCATACAAAAAGATGACTCCAATGGAAAAGGCTCAGATGCATGGATTTAGGGAACTAAATAGTTACGACACAGTTAGGTCAGTTGTACAGATGAAGTTTCTGGACATGGGGCATATTGCAGATGTGGATGAACTTCTGGAAGAGACGGATTTGATTTATAAGGGCATGTGTGAATTGGTTGTCAAAAATAAGACAGAAGAGGTGCTGGATGAGATTAAACAGCGGGGAATTGCTTTTGATGATTTGCCTGTTATCGAGAAGGCAAGGATGCTACAGTTTCAGCCGGACAATAATTCATACAATATTCAGCTGTACAGTGCTGTTTGCAAGGTATGTGGAGTTGATACTTCTGATGAGGATAAGATATTTGAAGATTATCAGGCTATTTATGAAAAGACATTGGAAATGGAGCAAGAAAGGGTTATTGAAAGAAAGGATGGAGACAGAGAGAGGGCACGATAGCGTGCCCTCTGTCAATATAGGGCTTATTGATTGGAAATTTTGATTGGAGACATTTCCTTGAAAAGTAAAAAACAAAGTTGACGATATAAAACTCTGGTTTTATAATAGGGTTATGGAAAAGGTAAAAAATTGTCGATAAAATTTCAAATGTACCAATGGAGGAATGCATATGTCTAATTTTGGTTTGCCTGAATATGATCAACACAGAGAATGGATTCGTAATGCGAGAAATCGTAACATGAAGTGGGAAGAGATTGATTATGCGGGGCGTGGTAATGATGAAGGATTATCAGAATTCCTAACCCAACAGTCCTTATTGAATTTTTGGAAAGAAGTTAGTTGCAGTGAATGGAAAGAACTCGTTCGCTTACAAAAAGAGGCAGAAGAACAGACACAGGTTATAGATTATCTTAGTGGTCAGGCTATGATTATGGGTGAAGGCGAAGATAATGATGTTACAGTACCAGCAGATCCACAATCCGCATGGCAGTTATATAGAAAAAAATTGATTAAGGGTGGTTTTAAAGAAGAAATCGTTGATGAGATGGAGAGAACTACATTAAAGATTTTGAAGAGACTGAGCAGTGACACAACCGAAATGAAACCAGTTAAGGGATTGGTTATTGGTAATGTTCAGTCTGGAAAAACTGCAAATATGGCAGCTTTAATGGCTATGGCGGCTGACTGGGGATGGAATATGTTTATAGTTTTATCTGGAACCATCGAAAATCTTAGACAACAAACACAAAACCGGTTATTAAATGATTTAAATTGTCAGGGCAATCTCAATTGGAATGGTTTAGAGCATTTATCTAAAAAACCAATGCTAGGACAAAGGACACAGGATTTGCACTTTGATAAAACGTCAAAACAGAGATATTTTACAGTTTGTCTGAAAAATCCGGGAAGACTTAGGGGGCTTATACAATGGCTGCAATCTGATGGTAATAAACAAAAACAGATGAAGATACTGGTTATAGATGACGAGGCTGACCAGGCTGGTATTAACACAGCAAATGTTAATAGTTCAACGATTAGAACAATTAATAGATTGATAAGAGATTTGGTAAATGGAAAAAATGAGAAATCGCAGGAAATCAGCAATAAATATAAGGCGATGAATTATATTGGATATACAGCCACGCCATATGCAAATATATTAAATGAGGCTGGAGAAGATTCGTTATATCCTAGAAATTTTATATCAACATTAAGTGTATCAAAGGAATATTTTGGACCACAACAGATATTTGGACTTGAGGGTGGGGATTATGATTATGATGGTTTAGATATCGTGAGAATTATTGATGAGGATGATCTTCAGGCAATCAAAGAAATTCATGAAGAAGGATCACCGTATGTTCCGCTCGCGTTACAGGATGCTATATGCTGGTTTCTGTGTGGCGTAGCCTGTATGAGAATATGGGGATACGGAAAGCCGATTAGTATGCTGATACATACAAGTCAGAAAACTGATCATCATCAGAATATTGCAGAAGCGGTCAGAGATTGGATTGTGAGCAAAGATGTAGATGAGATGATTAGAAGATGTGAAAAAGTATGGAATACAGAAACCAGTCAATTTACATTTGAAAAGTTTAGAGAACAATATCCACAATACGATAGGAAGGATGAAGAAATAAACAGATATCCTTCATTTGAGGACATACGTAAGGAAATTACAATTTTGTTGAGTAAAGAACCAACTAATATTCCATTGGATGAGGACGATGAGTTCGCATATCACGAAGGAATTCATATGTGTATTGATAATTGCAAGAATAATGGAATTACCGACGATGGAATGTATGTCAGATTGGCATATCCTACGGCTGATAACATGCCAACACCAGCACCGGCGTTTATTGTTGTGGGTGGAGCAACTTTGTCCAGAGGTTTAACGATTGAAGGACTTATCAGTACATTTTTCCTTCGTTCTGTTAGTCAGGCGGATACACTTATGCAAATGGGGAGATGGTTTGGATACAGAAAAGGGTATGAGTTGTTGCCGAGATTATGGATTACATCTAAGACAAATGATCAATTTAAATTTCTTGCAGCGCTGGATCAGGAGTTACGTGATGAAATACATGAAATGGACACCTTAGGAAAGAGTCCTGCAAATTATGGACCAAGAGTGAAAAATACTCCTAAAGCAAGCTTTATACGTATAACTGCAAAAAATAGGATGCAGAGCGCACAAGCAACAGATATGGATTTCAGTGGCTCTTTTAATCAGACATATTTGTTTGATAATGATGTAGCAGTGCTGAAACATAACATTGTTGAGACTGAAAAGTTTATTGCTTCATTAGGACAACCGGAAGAACGAAAAGAATGCAATCAACA
>OGUN01001413.1_pt1 | contig 16794 bp, 13 predicted proteins | sample 1553621 | NCBI WGS metagenome assembly OGUN01 (sample SAMEA2580300, study PRJEB22360) | human gut metagenome | biome: human gut; feature: human-associated habitat; material: faeces | place: Denmark | collected 2008/2010
AAACCCGCCGCGCCTCGCTGGCGCAGCGTCTGGCGCTCGCACCGTATTCCGTGTGGGCGGTCATTTTCGTGGCCGTGCCGCTCGTGTTCGTTGCCTACTATGCGTTCACGGACGAGAGCTTCCGGTTCACGACCGAAAACCTGACAAAATTTTTCACCGCCGAGAGCACGATCACCGACGACAGCGGCGCCACGCGCGAGGTGCACACGTACCTGCTCATCTTCTGGCGCTCGGTGAAGCTGGCCGTCATCTCCACGGCGATCTGTCTGCTCATGGGCTACCCCATCGCGTATATCATCGCCCGTGCAGCCCCGCGCACGCAGAAGACGATCATCACGCTCATCATGATCCCGATGTGGATGAACTTCCTCATTCGCACCTATGCGTGGATGACCATCCTGCAGGACACTGGCCTGCTCAACATGCTCTTTTCCGCGCTGCACCTCGGTCAGGCGCACATCATCGGCACCGAGGGCGCCGTCGTCGTCGGCATGGTGTACGACTACTTCCCGTATATGATCCTGCCGATCTACTCGGTCATGGCCAAGATGGACACGCGCCTGATCGAGGCCGCGCGCGACCTCGGCTGCAACAACCTCAGCGTGCTGCGGCGGGTCATCTTCCCGCTGAGCCTGCCGGGCGTCGTGTCCGGCATCACGATGGTGCTCATCCCGTCGATCAGCACCTTTTATATCTCGCAGAAGCTCGGCAACGGCAAGTTCTTCCTCATCGGTGACGCGATCGAGGGGCAGTACGTAGCCAACAACCTGCACTTTGCCGCCGCCATCGCCTTCATCCTCATGCTGATCCTGCTGGCCGCCATGGCCCTGATGAAGCGCGGCACGAACAAGCGCGTCTACGGAGGTGTGTGACATGAAACGAGCTGCAAAAATCTACACCGCCCTCATCTTCGTGTTCCTGTTCGCGCCGATCGTGATCCTGCTGGTGTTCTCGTTCAACGAGGCAAAGAGCCTGTCGGTGTTCTCCGGCTTCTCATTGAAATGGTATCAGGAGCTGTTCCGCGACGGGGAAACGCTCAACGCGCTCAAAAACACGCTCATCCTCGCCGTAATCGCCTCGGTCGTCTCGACCGCGATGGGCACGGCCGCCGCCGTTGGCATGAACAAGCTGCGCAGCAAATATCTGCGCGCCGCGCTCGACACGGCGACCGACATCCCCATGATGAATCCGGACATCATCACCGGCATCTCGCTGATGCTCATGTTCGTGTTCTTCGGCCGGCTGCTCGGCGCGTCCACGAGCCTCGGCTTCTGGTCGATGCTCGCGGCGCACATCACGTTCTGTCTGCCGTATGTCATCATGCAGGTGCTGCCGAAGCTGCAGCAGATGACGTGGCACGAGGCCATGCGCCGCTTTGGCAGCGACAAGCCCGACCTGCGTTTCGGCATGGAATTTGTCGAACTGATGGACGTTTTGAAGACTGGGGCGTTCCCGGTGTTCGACTCTGCCGAGTACATCGGTGGAATTTGCGTGCCCGGATGCGCCTCGTACACGCGCAAGCAGCTCGACCATCTCACCGACTTCGTCAAGCGTCCGCAGATAGGTGCAAAGGGCCTTGTCTACGTCAAGTACAATGCCGACGGCTCGGTGAAGTCGAGCATCGACAAGTTCTACGGCCCGGAGGTGTTCCAAAAGCTCAAGGAGAAGATGGGGGCAAGCGACGGCGACCTCGTGCTGATACTCAGTGGCGACAAGCCAAACAAGGCCCGCACGCAGCTTTGCGCCCTGCGCCTGGAGATGGGCGACCGCCTCGGCCTGCGCGACAAAGACCGTTTCGAGTGTCTCTGGATAGTGGATTTCCCGCTGTTCGAGTGGAGCGACGAGGAGCAGCGGCTCATGTCTACCCACCATCCGTTCACCATGCCCAACCCCGACGACATACCTTTGCTCGATGAGCATCCTGAGCGGGTGCGTGCCAAGGCCTACGATTTCGTGTGCAACGGCATCGAGGTGGGAGGCGGAAGCCTGCGTATACACGACGGCAAGCTGCAGGAGAAGATGTTCGGCATACTCGGCTTCACTCCCGAGAAGGCCATGGCGCAGTTTGGTTTCCTCATCAACGCGTTCAAGTATGGCGCACCGCCTCACGCAGGACTGGCTTTCGGGCTCGACAGGTTTGTGAGCATCATGGCCGGGCTCGACTCCATACGCGACTGCATAGCATTCCCGAAGAACAACAGCGGGCGCGACGTAATGCTCGATGCACCCGGCGTTCTTGATGTAAAGCAGCTTGAAGAATTGCACTTAAAGGTTGATTTAGGTCAAGAATAATGCCGGCCTGGTGAAACTGGGCAGTTTTATAGCAGATTGGAGTAGGTAAAATTTTGCCATGAACGAAAAAAAAATTACTTTTGCAATCACAGTAAGGGATTATTAATTAATTCTATATAATTGCATTAATTCAAAGAGAACTATGGCAGAAAAGAAAACAACAACAAAGAAGACGGCCGCAGAGCCAAAGAAGACGACAGCTAAGAAGACTGCTGCCAAGAAGGTTGCAGTAGCCCTGACGGCTGAGAATGTAGGTTTCAAGGCAGGCGACGTTTACAACGCTCTCAATGAGGCTGGAGTTGCTCTTTCAGTAGAGGAGATTGCCCAGGCTGCTAAAATTACTGTTGAGGAAACCCTTTTGGGCATAGGCTGGCTCTTCAAGGAAGGCAAGATTGTTTCCGTTGAAGACAAGGTTGCATTGGCTTAATTATTGTAATACGTCATTAATCATAGGGAAAGGGTCGGTATGGCTTGAGCTTACCGGCCCTTTCTTGTATCAGACAACAGCGGCCGGCCGCATGCGGAACAAGGCCGGCAAGGCAGCGACAGCATAATGGGTGAAACGGTTTACGACAGCCAGATTGTAGGCATTCTGGCGAAGATGGGCGACAAGGGCATGAGTGTGCAGATGCTTGCAAAGCATTTGTACAACATGAATTGCAGTCTTTTTGAAAATCGCGACATCGACGCCATGCGCCGCTACGTGCAGCAGTTCGTGCTGCGCAACTCGAGGTCGCCTTTGTCTTTGCTTGAGCGCATGGAGCGCCGTGGCTTCTACCGCCTCAATCCACGCCGCGCCTTTGTGCCCCTCCAGTTGGTCTTCGAGTTCACCGGCGGGCAGGCTGCTGACGAAGAGCCCGTCGAAGAAGACGTGGGGCAGCAGCAGGCCTTGCGCCTTCCCGACCTTTTCTCCTGACGGACAGCAGCCTCTTCTGATGCCGCCGGTGCCTTAGGCATGACGTGGCAGAGCGGCCGTTCAGTCAACAACCGGTCGGCATGGGCTTCGACAAGGCTGTGCGGCATAACCCACTGTTGTTCAGCGCAATGCGGCATGTACCGTATTGCCTTGCCATACGGGCTGTTTTGCAGTCCCGAACAGTGCGGCATTGCCATACGGCCCGGATTGCAGAGCGGGCCACCAAAGGCAGCGGGGCACGGCGCCGCATCAGGCTGTCCGGCCCTGTCGATTCACCGTAGCTGTCCGGCCGTAAAGCTCCCAAGCCATGCGTTTGTTCGGCCATGCCTCACTGTCTGCGCCTTTTGCCGACTTGCTTGGGGCGTCGGCGGAATGGAGCGGCAGGCGATGTGCCTGCGGGCAGATTGGGGCATGGGCCAATCATGGCAAGAAGCAGGCAAATGCGTCACGCGCTGCGGCCGAAGGTATTGTCCGGCATTGTTTTTATTAAAAATCCGGGGGATTTTGTCCGAGTGAACGTATTATTATATGAATGGACAAAATTTAAATGACTAATATGGCAAACAGATATTTATTGGGGTTTGATGTCGGCAGCAGTTCTGTCAAGGCGTCACTCGTAGACGCCGACAGCGGCAAATGCGTTGCGTCGGCATTCTATCCCGGTCATGAGGCACCCATCCTGGCGGTTAAGTCGGGTTGGGCAGAGCAAGAGCCACAGTCGTGGTGGGAATACGCCAAGCTCAGCTTGGCAAAGGTGATGGCAGAGTCGGGGGCCGCAGCCGGCGACATAAAGGCCATTGGCATCTCTTACCAGATGCATGGTCTCGTATGCGTTGACAAAGACCTGCAGCCCCTGCGCCCCTCCATAATATGGTGCGATTCGCGTGCCGTGCCCTATGGCGAGCGCGCATTTGCCGAGATAGGGCAGGAGAAGTGCCTGTCCCACCTGCTCAACTCTCCTGGCAACTTCACGGCTGCCAAGCTGGCGTGGGTCAAGGACAATGAAGCCGACACCGTTTACAAGCATATATATAAGGTGATGCTGCCAGGCGACTATATAGCCATGAAGCTCAGCGGCGAAGTTAATACCACCATGAGCGGACTGAGCGAGGGCATGTTTTGGGATTTCAAGGAGAACGGAGTGGCAACGTTCCTCATGGACTACTACGGCTTCGACCCCTCGCTGCTGGCCGATGTGGTGCCCACATTCAGCATACAGAGCCGCGTTTCGGCCGAGGCAGCCGCCGAGACAGGCCTGAAGGTGGGCACGCCCATAACCTACCGCGCCGGCGACCAGCCCAACAACGCGCTGAGCCTCAATGTGTTCAACCCCGGCGAGATAGCCTCGACGGCAGGCACGTCGGGCGTGGTCTACGGGGTGCTCGGCGAGGTCAATTACGACAAGAAGAGCCGCGTGAACACCTTTGCCCACGTAAACCATGGCGAAAACGGGCAGACCAGGCTCGGAGTGTTGCTGTGCATCAACGGCACGGGCATACTCAATGCGTGGGTGAGGCGCAACGTGGCGCCCGAAGGCATGGGGTATGCCGAGATGAACGACCTGGCAGCCACTGCCCCCATAGGCAGCGACGGTGTGTGCATCATTCCCTTCGGCAACGGTGCCGAGCGCGTGCTCGAGAACCGCGAGGTGGGTTGCACCGTCAGCGGCATTAATTTCAACAAGCACAACAGGGCCCACCTGGTGCGCGCCGCCCAGGAGGGCATCGTGTTCAGCTTCTGCTATGGCATGGAGGTGATGCGCTCCATGGGCATGGACATACGCAAGATACATGCCGGCCAGGCCAACATGTTCCTGAGCCCGCTGTTCCGAGAGACCCTCGCAGGGGTGAGCGGGGCTGTCATAGAGCTCTACGATACCGACGGAAGTGTGGGAGCTGCCCGTGGGGCAGGCATCGGGGCAGGCATCTACAAAGACCACGACGAGGCCTTTGCCACGCTGGCCAAGCTGCAGGTGGTTGAGCCCGACAGTGCCCGGCGCGACGAGTACATGCAGGCTTATGGGCGATGGAAAGAGGCCTTGGGCAGGCTGATGTGATTTAGAGAATGTTTTTTTAATTGATATAAAACTGTTTTAAACTGAAAATATTATGGCAAAAGAGTATTTTCCGCAGATAGGAAAGATTCCTTTCGAAGGACCTGAGAGCAAAAACGTGATGGCTTTCCACTACTATGACCCCGAGAAGGTGGTCATGGGAAAGAAGATGAAAGACTGGCTGAAGTTTGCCATGGCATGGTGGCATACCCTCGGCGGCGCATCAGCCGACCAGTTTGGCGGACAGACCCGCTCGTATGATTGGGACAAGGCCGACGATGCCGTGCAGCGTGCCAAGGACAAGATGGACGCCGGATTTGAGATAATGCAGAAGCTGGGCATCGAATACTTCTGCTTCCACGACGTAGACCTCGTTGACGAGGGAGCCACTGTCGAGGAGTATGAGGCCCGGATGAACGCCATCACCGACTATGCCCTCGAGAAGATGAAGGCCACCGGAATCAAGCTACTCTGGGGAACGGCCAATGTGTTTGGCCACAAGCGCTATATGAACGGTGCTGCCACAAACCCCGACTTTGACGTTGTGGCCCGTGCAGCAGTGCAGATAAAGAACGCCATCGACGCAACGATAAAGCTGGGCGGCACCAACTATGTGTTCTGGGGAGGCCGCGAGGGCTACATGAGCCTGCTCAACACCGAGATGCAGCGCGAGAAAAACCACTTGGCAACCATGCTGACAGCCGCACGCGACTATGCCCGCAGCAAGGGATTCACCGGCACTTTCCTCATCGAGCCGAAGCCTATGGAGCCCACAAAGCATCAGTATGATGTTGACACCGAGACGGTTATCGGGTTCTTGCGCGCCCACGGGCTTGACAAGGACTTCAAGGTGAACATCGAGGTTAACCACGCTACGCTGGCTGGCCACACCTTTGAGCACGAACTGGCTGTGGCTGTAGACAACGGCATGCTGGGGTCGATAGACGCCAACAGGGGCGACTACCAGAACGGATGGGACACCGACCAGTTCCCGATTGACAACTTTGACCTCACGCAGGCCATGATGCAGATTATACGCAACGGTGGACTTGGCAACGGTGGCTCTAACTTCGACGCCAAGCTGCGCCGCAACTCTACTGACCCCGAGGACATCTTCATTGCCCACATCAGCGGCATGGATGCCATGGCTCGCGCTCTCGAGAACGCTGCAGCCATATTGGAGCAGAGCGAACTGCCGGCCATGCTCAAGGAGCGCTATGCAAGTTTCGACAGCGGCATGGGCAAGGACTTCGAAGAAGGGAAGCTCACGCTGGAGCAGGTTTACGAGTATGGCAAGAAGGTTGGTGAGCCCAAGCAGACCAGCGGCAAGCAGGAGAAGTATGAGACTATAGTTGCCCTATATGCAAAGTAAATGCTGACAGGCATCGAAGCCAACGATAAAGGCAGGCGCCCAGGCCGCGTAATGGCGGTGGGGTGCCTGCCTTTTGTAATTGTGGCGGCTGTGCTTGTGGCCGGTGGCGTGCTTATGTCGCGACATAATGACAGGCGAGGCCCAGCCATGCTTATGACTCTACTGCCACTGTTGCGTCGGTTGTCAAGCCAGGCTCGCCTTGTACCACTCGAAGAGCAGCCTCACTCCCTCGTCAATCTCAACCTTGTGGGTCCACCCGAGCGAGTGCAGCTTTTCAACGTCGATGAGCTTCCGTGGTGTGCCGTCGGGCTTCGAGGCGTCAAACACTATCGTGCCCTCAAACCCAACAGCCCCGGCCACGAGGTTGGAAAGCTCCCTGATGGTCAGTTCCTTGCCCGTTCCCACGTTGATGTGGCAGTTGCGTATCTCGCCCAGCGAGGGAATGGCTCCGCCCCTCCCGGTGCTGCTGTTGCGGTCGACGGCCCCGTCGGTCGATGCGCCATAGAACACCGACGAGTATCTTTCGATGCCTATGATGTCCTTGAAGTCGACGTTGAGCAGCACGTGTACGCTCGCGTCGGCCATGTCTTCGCTCCACAGGAACTCGCGCAGCGGCTTTCCCGTGCCCCACAGCGTCACCTTGTTGTCTTCTATCCCGTATTTTGCGAGTGTTGCGCGAATCTCGTTTTCGGTGTTGCCTCCGCCAACGCCCTCTACGGGTCGTGCGTCCATGTCGCGCCTTATGCTCTGCCAGTCGCCGTCGTGGATTAGTTTCGCAAGGTATATCTTGCGCATCATGGCCGGCATCACGTGGCTGTTTTCAAGGTGGAAATTGTCGTTCGGGCCGTAGAGGTTGGTCGGCATCACGGCAATGTAGTTGGTTCCGTATTGCAGGTTGTAGCTTTCGCACATCTTAAGCCCGGCAATCTTTGCTATGGCATATTCCTCGTTGGTGTATTCAAGGGGCGATGTTAGCAGGGCGTCTTCGCGCATCGGCTGTAGCGCATCCTTGGGATAGATGCACGTAGAGCCGAGGAATAGCAGTTTCTTCACCCCGTGTGCATAAGCCTCGCTTATCACGTTGCACTGTATTTTCATGTTCTGCATGATGAAGTCGGCCCTGTACAGCGAGTTGGCCATGATGCCCCCAACGAACGCCGCGGCCAGCACCACGGCGTCGGGACGCTCGTCGTCGAAGAATTTCTTTACGGCAACTTGATCCGTAAGGTCGAGTTCCTTGTGTGAGCGGCCCACCAGGTTGCGGTAGCCGCGCTGTTCGAGGTTGTTCCATATGGCCGACCCCACGAGTCCGTGGTGGCCTGCCACGTATATCTTTGATTCTTTGCTCAGTGTCATTGTATGTTTGGTTAATCTGTATTGTGTTTTGTTTTCTTATGCCTTTTCCCGCATATAATTTTTTTGTTCTGTCGTTGCCGTCGTGCTTCCGGGTGGCTGTTCCCCAACCGCCTGGGGGCCAACGCTTTGCCGTGGGTGCCGTTTTGCGGCTTGCCATGGCCCGTTTTGCAGTCTGAAATGCCCCGTTCCGCCATGCACTACGGTATGCCTTGCATTTTTGCCACAAGGCTGTGATGCAGGCCGTGTGGCCGTTTTGGTTTTCCCGGCTGTATCCGTGCCGCCGTTGTGAGTCAGGTCGGGTGGGGGCGGCTTGTGCTAAACAAAGCCGCAGACCGTTTGCTGCGGCCTGCGGCTTGATGGTTCATTCGGCCACTTGGGCTTTCAGGAACAGCTTCTTGACGAATGTCATGTCATGCTTAACCATTATCCTTACCAATTCTTCGAAACTGGTCTTGCGTGGGTTCCAGCCCAGTTTTTCCTTGGCTTTGGCCGGGTTGCCGAGCAGTTGTTCCACCTCTGCCGGCCTGAAGTATTTCGGGTCGACTTCCACGAGCACCCTGCCAGTGGCCTTGTCCGTGCCTTTCTCGTCGACGCCCTCGCCGCTCCATTCCAGTTCGATGCCCACTTCCCTGAATGCGAGAGTGGCAAACTCACGCACGGTGTGGTATTCGCCCGTGGCTATGACGAAGTCGTCGGGTGTGGGTTGCTGCAGTATCAGCCACATGCATTCAACGTAATCCTTGGCATACCCCCAGTCGCGTAGCGCGTTGAGGTTGCCCAGGTACAGCTTGTCTTGGTACCCCTGTGCTATGCGTGCTGCCGCGAGCGTTATCTTGCGGGTGACGAAGTTTTCGCCGCGCCGCTCGCTTTCGTGGTTGAACAGGATGCCGTTGCAGCAGTACATGCCGTACGACTCACGGTAGTTTTTCATTATCCAGTATCCGTAGAGCTTGGCCACCGAGTATGGCGAGCGTGGATAGAACGGCGTGGTTTCGCTCTGCGGCACCTCTTGCACCATGCCGAAGAGCTCTGATGTAGATGCCTGGTAGATGCGGCACGACTTCTCCAGCCCGCATATGCGCACGGCTTCGAGCAGCCGTAGCGTGCCCACGGCATCTACCTCGGCCGTGTATTCAGGCACGTCGAACGATACTTTCACGTGGCTTTGTGCCGCGAGGTTGTATATTTCCGTAGGTTTGGTCTCGGCGATGATTCTTATCAGCGACGACGAGTCGGTCATGTCGGCCCAGTGCAGGTTGATGAGCCTCGACTTCTTCATGTCGCGCACCCACTCGTCGAGGTAGAGGTGTTCTATGCGTCCGGTGTTGAACGACGACGAGCGGCGCAGCAGTCCGTGCACCTCGTATCCTTTTTCAATCAGCAGTTCAGCCAGGTACGACCCGTCTTGCCCGGTTATTCCGGTTATGAGAGCTATTTTCTTTTCCATTGTCAACTCATGTTTTGGGAGAGTGTTTACTGTTTGTCGCTGCCGGAGAATTGCTTGATGCGCTGCTCTTCCGACAGTTTGCAAATCAGCAGCGTGCCGTCTTTCTCGGCAATGATGTAGCCGTCGAGCCCCTGAACAACAACCTTGCGCTCTTGTGTGGTGTGTATCATGCAGTTGTGAGTCTCAAACAGGTTGATGTCGTTGCCTATGCAGCTGTTGCCGTACAGGTCTTTTTTGGTGTGCTCCAGCAGCGAGCCCCATGTCCCGAGGTCGCTCCAACCGAAGTCGGCGGGGCAAACGAATATCTCTTCGGCCTTCTCCATGATGGCGTAGTCGACCGATATGTTGTCGCATTCCGGGAAGCACCGGTCTATGGCTTCTTGCTCGGCAGGCGTCCCGTAGACGCTCATGAGCGACTCAAACGTCTTTGCCATCGATGGCTGGTAGATTCGGAAGGCGTTTGTTATGGTGCTGATGTTCCAGAGGAATATGCCGGCATTCCAGAAGTAATTCTTCTTTTGGATGTATTGTTGTGCCTTTTCGAGGTCGGGTTTTTCGCGGAACGAGTCGACGCGGAATATCTCCTTGTTTCTCAGCGAGCTCGATGTCAGGTCGGCCTGTATGTAGCCATAGCCCGTCTCGGGGCGCGTGGGCTTTATTCCAAGCGTCACTATCGAGTCGGTCTCGGCCGTAAACTCCAGGCATTTCCTTATTACCCGGGTGAACTCGGCGGTGTTGGTCACGATGTGGTCGCTGGGCGACACCACGATGTTTGCCTTCGGGTCTCTTGCCTTAATCTTCCAGCTGACGTAGGCTATGCACGGTGCCGTGTTGCGGCGGCAAGGCTCGCACAACACGTTGCCGGCAGGCAGGTCGGGCAGTTGCTCCCTGACGATGGACGCATACTTCTTGTTTGTCACCACCCATACGTTTTCCGGGCGGCATACAGGTGCAAACCTTTCCATCGTAAGCTGCAGCAATGACTTTCCTACTCCGAGCACGTCGATAAACTGCTTGGGGTATTCAGCGGTGCTCATCGGCCAGAAGCGGCTTCCTACTCCGCCGGCCATGATTACTAAGTGGTTGTTTCTTTCAGCCATAGGTCATAACGTTTGTTGGTTGTTGTATGTTGTGGGGCCGTGCCTGGCGGCTCTGCCTGTTGCTCATTTCGTGCCATGCAGCCGTTGGTGCCTGCGTCTCATGGCCCTGGCCGCAATGTAGACAGCTGCCAGCGCCGCCGCTCCTATGAGCGCAATCTTTATGTCGTAGGCGTATTCCTCAATCTTCATGTTCAGCTGGTCGGCCGGCACCACTGCGTGCAGATACCATCCCAGCGTCGCCAGTATGCCGTGCCAGCATCCTGCCCCGATGGTGGTGTAGAGCAGGAATTTCCAGTATGGCATTTTTGCCAGGCCTGCAGGTATTGATATCAGGTGGCGTATGCCCGGCAGCAGGCGTCCTGTCAGTGTGGCCACCACGCCGTGGTTGTAGAAGAACTGCTCGCTTTTCTCCACCTTTTTCTGGTTGAGCAGGCACAGCCTTCCTATGCGGCTGTTGGCGAAGCGGTAGACGAGCGGCCGTCCGAGGTAGTAGGCTGCTGTGTAATTGATTGTGGCCCCGACGTCGGCGCCAAGCGTTGCGAATGCCACGACGAGCAACACGTCCATGTTCCCGGCTGCAGAGTAATAGGCGGCTGGGGTGACAACAAACTCTGATGGCACCGGTATCACGGTGCTCTCGAGCATCATAAGGATGAATATGGTGCCGTAGTTGAGGTTGTCCAGCAGGGAAGACAGTAGGTTCACAGCTTTATTTCTTTAAGAATTTGTTTATGTCGTTGTAGAATTCCGTGATGCTTAATCCCTTTGGTATTATCGTCGACATCACCGCCGACGCTTCCTTCGGCGTGTACTTTATCGACTGCCTGAGGTAGTAGATGAACTCTTCGCTCTTGTTGAGCCGCCAGCAGCACAGCGCCATGTAGGGGTAGCCTTCGGTCCGGTCTTCCAGTGACGCGAAGTAGACCTTGAACAAGTTGTAGGCCATCTCGGTGTTCTTGTTGTCGAGCAGCGACACTATGACGCGCAATATGATGTCGGGCGAGTTCTTCGACTTTATGATGGCGTTGCGGAACATGGCCTCGGCTTCCTCGTTGTGACCGCCCTCGAGCAGCACGTGGCCGTGGATGACGAGCCTCTCGGCGCTCTCCTTGCTGTTGCCTTCGTCAACGCTTATCTTGGCCACACACTCAAGCGCCTGTTCCGTCTTGCCCATGTAGCTGTAAGCCAGGGCCATGGTCTCGTATACCTGCGACCCTATTCCGCTGCACATGTCGATGCTTTGGCTGGCGGCCTTGTTCAGGTGTTCGAGCGCTTCGGCGTATCTTGCCATGTGCAGCAGGGTGGTGCCTATCTGCAGCTCGCCTGTGCCGTCTTTCGGAGCCATCTGCGTGTAGCGGGTGTAGAACTCGAGCGCGGCTTCGTTGTTGCCCAGCTGGAACAGGCTGTTGGCCTTGACCTGCAGCCCGGCGAGGCTCTTTGGCTTCAGCGCCAGGGCGTATTCGCAACTGGTAATGGCGTCATTGTATTCCTGGATCATATACTGCGCCTTGGCCATCTCGAGCCAGTATCTGTCCGACCTCGGGTCGTAGTCTATCAGCTTGTCGTAGACCTTGATGCATTCTTCGAAGCTTCCCATGCCCATGAGCGCTTTTCCCTTGAGCTCGAGCATGTCGGGGCTGTCGGGCTCGGTGGTCTTGCCCAACCATTGGTTCGCCTTGTCGTACACCCCGTATTCTATGTACATGTTGGCGATGTCGTAGATATAGTCTTCGTGTTCATCGCCGGTATGGGCCGGCTCCTGCTCTTTCAGGTAGTCGTCGGCCTCGTCGATGTCGTCTTTCACAATCATTATTTCGGCCAGCAGGTACTTGTATTCGGTGTCGTCCTTGTCGACAATGGCATCTGCAAGTTGCCTGGCGGCCTCCACGTCTTCGTGGGCCAGCGCCTCCCTGGCCTTGTACACAAGTGGAAGTGTGGCCCCGGGGTCGAGCTCCAGGGCCGTTTCCACTGCTTGGTCGGCTTTATTCTTCTGTCCGGTCAATGTGTAGTAGTCGGCTATGTCAACAAGGTCGTCGGTGTCAAGGAACACCGGTGCCCCCGAGCTTACCGAATCTTCGTATGCCGCCAGAAGGTCTTTGAATTCATCGCTGTCGAAATACTCGTTGTCTGTCTGCATTATTTGTTTATCTTAGCCCATGTGTCTTTGAGCCCGACGGTGCGGTTGAACACCAGCTTGTCGGGCGTGCTGTCCAGGTCGGGCGTGAAGTAGCCTATTCTCTGGAACTGCAGGAAGTCGCCCGGTTGCTTTGTTGCTGCGTATTCCTCGACGTAGCATTGCGTGAGCACCTTGAGCGAGTCGGGGTTGAGCAACTCGTGGAAGTCGCGCTCGTCGGCCGATGTGTTCTCCACGCTGAAGAGCCTTTCGTAGAGCCTTACCTCTGCGGGGCGGCAGTGCTTGGTGCTCATCCAGTGCAGCGTGCCCTTCACCTTGCGGTTGGCCCCTTCCATGCCCGTCTTGCTGTCGGGGTCGTACTCGGCGTAAATCTCGACCACGTTGCCTTCGTTGTCTTTCTTGCAGCCGGTACATTTTATAATGTATGCGTTTTTAAGCCTCACCTCTTTGCCCGGCGTCATGCGGAAGAACTTCTTCGGGGCGTCTTCCATGAAGTCGTCGCGCTCTATCCACAGTTCGCGGCTGAAGGTGATGTTGTGCGTTCCGTCGGCCTCGTTCTCAGGGTTGTTCACAGCCTCGAGCTCCTCGGTGCGGTCTTCGGGATAGTTGGTGATGACCAGCTTCACGGGGTTGAGCACAGCCGACACGCGGCAGGCCCGTTTGTTGAGGTCGTTGCGCACGGCTGCCTCGAGCAAGGCGTAGTCGTTGAGCGCGTCAAACTTGGTATAGCCAATGGAGTCGATGAAGTCGCGTATGCTCTGGGCCGAGTATCCGCGGCGCCTCATTGCGCACACCGTGGGCATGCGGGGGTCGTCCCATCCGCTGACCAGGTGCTCGTCGACCAGCGTGTGCAGCTTGCGCTTGCTCATCACGGTGTATGTCAGGTTGAGCCTGTTGAACTCGATCTGCCTCGGCCTGTAGTCGGTGTCGCGGCCCTGCTCTCGCTCGTATTCCTTCAGCAGGTCGACAAACTTGTCGTACAGCGGGCGGTGGGGCACGAACTCAAGCGTGCAGATGGAGTGGGTGACACCTTCGAAGTAGTCGCTCTGGCCGTGGGCGAAGTCATACATGGGGTATGCGTGCCACTTGGTGCCGGTGCGGTGGTGGGGTGTCTGTATGATGCGGTATATCACCGGGTCGCGGAAGTGCATGTTGGGGTTTGCCATGTCGAGCTTTGCCCTGAGCACCATCGAGCCTTCCACGGCCTCGGCCGTGTTCATCTTGTTGAACAGCTCGAGGTTTTCCTCAACGGGCCTGTCCCTGTACGGGCTTGGCGTGCCCGGTGTGGTGGGCGTGCCCTTCTGTGCCGCTATTTGCTCTGAAGTCTGCTCGTCGATGTAAGCCAAGCCTTTCTTTATCAGCCATACGGCAAAGTCCCACAGCTGCTGGAAGTAGTCTGACGCATAGTAGACGTTGCCCCACTGGAAGCCGAGCCACTTGATGTCGTTGAGAATCGAGTCGACATACTCGGTGTCTTCTTTCGACGGGTTGGTGTCGTCGAAACGCAGGTTGCACACCCCTCCGTGCCTTGCGGCCACCCCGAAGTCCATGCAGATGGCCTTGGCGTGGCCTATGTGCAGGTATCCGTTGGGCTCGGGCGGGAAGCGTGTCTGTATGCGGCCTCCGTTTTTGCCTTCGGCCAGGTCAGCTTCGACCATCTGTTCAACGAAACTCAAACTTTTCTTTTCTCCGTTGTCTGTAACGCTTTTGTCTGCCATATTGCTTGTAAAGTAATCTTTTGTTGTCCTAAATTCTGAATGTGAATGCAAAGATACTAAATAAATTCATATTCCGCACGGGCTTGTGCTTTTTTTTGCCGGCACAGTCCAATTAATTGATAATCCACGGTTTCGGGCCCCGTGCGTGCTCTGCCGGTGGCCCCAAGGCGGCTTTCCGCGCCGCCGTTGTTGTCGCGCGTGTATCACCTTGGTTCACAGTGTGTTGAGATATGGGCCGGATTGCAATGCGATATGTGCCGTTTGGGCTCCCGGAACGTGCCCTCTTGCCGTCCATTCTGGCCTAAATGTATGCGTTTTACGGTTGATTTTTCGTATTAGTTGCTTTATTGTCACGATTTCTTAATATATTTGCAGCCGCTATCGATTCTCATTTGTATCAAGTGATGTTTATACGTACATTAAATTTGGAGGTAAATCATGCGGCAAGATTCTAAGGCCAACAATATTATACGCGACATAGTCATACTGACAGACTTCATTGTGCTCAACATATTGTTTTGCCTTTGGTTTCAATACGACCGGCAGGGCGCTCAGCTGTCGCATAGCGTGAGCGTGTTCAGGCCGCTCTTTGTTGCCAACATCGGCATGGTTGTGTCCCAGTATTTCTATTCCACCGTGATCCATGAGCACCGCTCCACGGCCGACCAGGTGCTCAGGCAGATAACCTATCTCGTGCTGCTGCAGGGCGCCACCACCCTTGTGGCGTCGGAGGTGGTGGCTTATCTCACCGGCATGGCCTCGCCAGCCTTCTCGTTCACGGCATATTTCACGCTCATGCTTTACGCCGGCATACTGGTCACCCGCTATGCCGAGCGCTGGTTTGTAAAGCGCTACCGCCGCACGGGCGGCAACATCCGGCGTGTGGTGTTCGTGGGTGCCGACTTGTCGATTCTGCCCATCTACGAGTTTCTTGTGGGCGACCCGTCGACGGGCTACCGCGTGTCGGGCTACTACGCCGATGCCCCCATGCAGGACTGCCCGCAGGGCTTGCGCCACCGCGGCACGCTGGCCGACCTCGACGTCAAGCTCGAGTTGCGCGACGGCGAGCACGCCGCCGACGAGCTGTATTGCTGCCTGCCCGTGACCGACACCGACCGCATACGCCGCATCATGCGCTATTGCGACAACAACGTGGTGCATTTCTACTACATACCAGCCATCTCGCGCAACTTCGGCCACATGCTCAAGCCCGAGAACGTGGGCGGGATGACGGTGTTCACCAACTGCGACGACCCGCTCATGGTGCCAGCCAACAGGTTCATAAAGCGTTCGTTCGACATTGCAGTGTCGCTGGCCGTGCTGCTGTGCCTGGCTCCGTTCATGCCCTTCATAGCCTTGTGCATAAAGCTGCAGAGTCCCGGCCCGGTGTTCTTCAGGCAGGCCCGCACGGGCATGAACGGCAAGCAGTTCTATTGCTACAAGTTCCGCTCGATGCACGTCAACAAAGACGCCGACCGCATTCAGTGCACCGAGCACGACCCGCGCAAGTTTGCCTTTGGCAACTTCATGCGCAAGGCCAACATCGACGAGCTGCCGCAGTTCTTCAACGTGCTGCGCGGCGACATGAGCATTGTGGGCCCGCGCCCTCACATGCTCTACCATACCGAGGTATACCGCCCGCTCATCGACAAGTACATGGTGCGCCACTTTGTGAAGCCGGGCATCACCGGGTGGGCCCAGGTGACGGGATTCAGGGGCGAGACGCGTGAGCTGTGGCAGATGGAAGGGCGCGTGAAGCGCGACATCTGGTATATCGAGAACTGGAGCGTTTGGCTCGACATACGCATCATACTGCGCACGGCCATCCAGGTGTTCGTACACGACAAGAACGCATACTGACATCCGCCGTCCGCCACGGGCCATCGGCCGTGGCGGCGCGCCTTTCTGCATGGTGGTTAAAAAGAGTGAACGCCTTTGGCCATATATGCGGAATTTATTACTTTTGCAGGCGAAAATCAGGCGTGCCCGCACTTATTGGGTGTGACGGGCACTTGCATCTTATACTTTAACTTTGATTGTTACATGATGAAGCTAAGTGTATTCTCTATTGCCATACCCCTGCTTATGGCTTCCTGCGCCACTACCGGCAGGCTGACTTACTTCCGCGACATGCAGCCCGAGAGCGTCGTGGCTGTCGGCGGGCAGCAAGAGATTTGCCTGCGCCCGGGCGACAAGATAACTGTGGTGGTGAGCAGCAAGGACCAGAAACTGGCCGACCTTTTCAACCTTACCGACGTGGCCGCCGCCCCCGACTCTGGCGGCGGAGAGCGCGCCGAGCGCCGCAACGCCCTGATGTACACCGTCGACAGCGATGGCAACATCGACTTCCCGGTGATGGGGCTGCTGCACGTGGGCGGCCTCTCGCGCGACTCTGTGGCCAAGTAC
>OGUN01001416.1_pt1 | contig 16787 bp, 19 predicted proteins | sample 1553621 | NCBI WGS metagenome assembly OGUN01 (sample SAMEA2580300, study PRJEB22360) | human gut metagenome | biome: human gut; feature: human-associated habitat; material: faeces | place: Denmark | collected 2008/2010
TGGGCGGCGCAGTGGCTCCTCGAATGCGGCGAACTGCTCGGCCTACTGTCTGAAATGCCTTCTGGAGACAAGACATCACGCATGCGCGGAGTGCTCACTCAACGCATAGCAGCGCTGCGCAGTGCCTATCCGCAGGATTTTGCAGAGGCATTGACGCCGCAAAGGGCTGCCGGCTTCAATACGGTGCTCGACGCCATTGAAGCATGGTCGAAAAATGCCGAAGCGGCGGATAAAGGGCTGGCGCTCGTGCGTGCAGAAGAGGTCAAGGCGGTGAACGCCTTTCATGAAGCTCAGGCGGCAGACGTTCGAGCGTCGGCTCGCCTTCGGGCCGCTCAGGAGAGTCTTGAGCAGCTTCAGGCACAGCAGCGCGAGAGCGCCGAGCGTTTGCAGGTACGGCGTGACGCTTTTCTGCTTGCCGCGAAACATTGTTTCGCTGCCGACACCGATTCAAAGGCGGTGCTCGCCGAACCGCAGTCTTTCCTCAATGAGGCCGAGGCACGACGCCAGCGTTATGCGGCTGCGGAAGTCTCTGCTCAAAAGACGCAAGAAAAATTAAGCGCGGCCTCAGCGGCAGCAAATGCAGCGGCTGCGCAGAAACGTGGCGCTGATGAAGCGCAGGCTGCCGCGAGTGAGCGTGCGCAAGCGGCGCATCAGGCCGCTCAGAATGTCCGCAAAGATCGTGAAAACAAGTTTGGCCAGCGTTCAGCACAGGCTGAACGCCGCGAGCTCGCTCACCGAGTGCGGTCGTCGCGCGAAAAAGAGCGTGATGCCTCACAGGCAAATGCCCAGGCGGCGCAACACCTGAAGACGATCGAGGCAACGCTCTCGGCAGAAAAAAAGGCGGCGCAGGCCGTCCAGAAGATGAGCAAGGCGCAGCAGGGTGTTGAACGAGCAAGGCAGCAGGCAGAGCGCGGGGAACTGGTGGACAGTCTAGGCCGAGTGGTTAAACCGTCGCAGATTGCGGCGCTGTCTCCAAAATCCATAGGAGATCAGCCAGCAGAACGCAAGCGGGCAATCCAACAGGCAGGAGCAGCAGCAAGCAACGAGCTACAAGCGAAGAGACGGACTATTAAGGACATCTACAACGACTTACTGCAGCAGCCAGACGATATTACAGGGATAGAGGATCAAGAACTAGCAGAGAGGGCACAACAGCGAGCACAACAGCAGGGGAAAGCGATAACGGTATATGACAGCATCGCGATAGCGATGGCGGCGAAAGCAAAGGCCGGAGATGTAAAAGCGGCGGTGTTCGTGCGTGATTCTGCCGGGGATAAACCGGCAGACCAGATGGAGATCACAGCCGAGACGATGACGGACGCAGATAGAAAAATGTTGCAGAACATACAACAGCGGATGCAAAAGAACGATGCAACGTGAAATGGATGTTCGCTAAATAAGTATTTAGCGAAATAGGCAGGGTTTGAGGATGAAGGAAAGCCGGAAAGCGGAAAGCCTGCGGGGGCTGCTGGATGGCATCAAGGCAGGGCCGGTGGTGTATTTTTTTTATAGGTAGGAATCCGGGCCGGAGGTCGGCAGGGTAGGGGGTGGGGGTATCCCCCCTATGAGGGTGGCCCGGGGGGTGTACGAAGAGCGCGGCCCAGTACGAATATGTCCGTTCCCCCAGCGCATTCAAAAATAAAATTTAAGAGGTGTGAGCAATGGAGCAGCAAAAATACAACGCCGACAACACCGGACCAGTTGGAGAACGAGGCCCTGCGTGGTACGATGACTACACCATAGAAGAGCTTTTGGAAAGAATCATTGGTGACGCTTATGCGATTGGGGCAAAAATAGGGCATCCCCCTATGCGAGTTTTCATTCCAAAATGGAATAGGTTCCCTAAAAAAATAAAATTTTGAAATTTTGAGTTTCACGGTGCGGAGACAGTACCTCCTACTGCTTATGGGACTAGGGCCGTCCGCTTCAAGACCCAGCGGCCACAATACAAAGCGTTCTGCTACGGCAGGGCGTTTTTTTTATTTGCAGAATAAACCCGCGAGGAGTGGGAACGGTTTGCTAAACCGATTGGCCGCCGATGGTGGCTGGGGTTCGTGTCCTCTGTTCTGCGCCATACACAACATGGGAGCCGGTTCGTCTAATAGGAAGGATGCGCGATACAAGGGTTCGAGTCCCTTACGGGTTGTCATGTTGTGTGTTTTATATGCTGCATAGCTGACCATTTTGGTGACGTTACCAAGATGGTATGAGCGCTGCGTTCCGAAGCAACGGCGCGGCAAAGGTGCAAGACCTATGTGCAGTACCAGCGCCGATGATGCTGGTAAATAGGCTAGTGCAAGCGCATTCCGTTCCCAGCTAGGCAACCCCCGCGAGCCTACTAACAGTGCGTAACATGTGGCGGGTTCTGAACAGGCTTGTGCTGGTATGGCTTGCCAAAGAAACTTGCAAGGCAGAAAGCATGAGCCTTATTTTTTAGATGTTCCCGACATTTATGTCGGAGAGAAAGGATGGATACCTATGCCGTATATTCCTGTCGGCGCTATCGTTGGCGCAATCCATATGCAGAACACGATTTCCAGACACCGCCGCGAGGAAGAAGCCAAGGAAAAAGAGGAAGAGCCGAAAAGCAAGCAGGATGTGATGCCTATGTATTTCAGGAAAAAGCCGGTTGTCATTGAAGCGTACCGGACGCAGGAAGAACTTGATATTTTTACGCTGGAAGGCGTTATGCACGCTGCTCCCGGTGACTGGATTATCACTGGTGTGAACGGTGAACAGTATCCGTGCAAACCGGACATTTTTGAAAAGACATACGAGCCTGTAGAATGAGCAGATCGCGGCAATTCTCTGTTGCACGCAACTTGCAAAAGCGTGTAAGTTTGTAGCAAGTTTCTGAATATAAGACGGTAACGCGCTAAATATCAACTTGCTTATAACTTGCACACCGTGCAACACGCGCAACTGCCGCGCCTTTTATTTGCAATCATAGCTTAATTGGCAAAGCCACGGCTCGAGCGTGAGTTACAGGTTCAAATCCAGTTGATTGCACCAATGCTGGGTCGCTCCCACCGGTGAAAGCCCGGCGCAGGCAAAACGCGATAGATGACCTGAACGCTGTAAGCAAAGCGGCAAGCCGATCAGGAGCGCGGCGCGATGGCAGGTCGCAACGGGACTTCGAGAGCCTGAAAAAATCTGCCCGGCATCTGCTTGTGCGGACTCCGGTACTGCCGCAGTTACGCATCGCCGAAAACCATAACATCAAAGCAGAACCGCGAATCCGCACGCGGGGATAAATGCAGCGGATGAAAAAAGCGTTGCGGATTTGCTCCCCGCAACGGGTGAGACCGGCATAGCAGAGACCGGTAGGGCGGGTATGGGGAATTTTGAGGTAGAGAAATGGATTGCAAGCTCGATTTTGAGATTTACGGGAAATCATTCTTTCTGTTGCCGTCGCTTTCGTTTTTGCGTAACAACATGGTGTATGCGAGACCGAACTTGGCAATCAATTTTGATTGGCTGGGTTTCCACGCAAGAATTTTGCTGATGGCGGGGTGATGCGGTGACACTGGAAGAAGCGAGAGAACTGGAACGGGAAGCGTGCCGCAAAGACCCCGTTTATTTTTGCGAGACGTACTGCCACATTGAGGACAAGGACGCGGACGAGCTGATACAGCCGTTTACGCTGTGGGATGGGCAGAAAAAAGCCCTGGTGGTGTTTGCTGGGAACCGGCTTGTGTGCGTGCTGAAAGCGCGGCAGCTTGGGTTTACCTGGCTGGCACTGGTGGAAGTGGCGCGGCTTGTGGCGCTGAACACAGGCCGTACTGCCATAGGTTTGAGCCGGTCGGAGGACGAGGCCAAAGAGCTTGTGCGCCGCCTTGCGGTGATCCTGCGGTATATGCCAGAGTTTATCCGCGAGGTGGACACGCCGGGCGGAAGTATCCCGGGGTGGTCAGGGCCGGTGTTCTACAAAAGCACGATGCAGGTAGTTGTGATGTGGCCGGACGGCCCGGAGAGCGTGTTTAAGGCGTTTCCGTCAAGCCCGGCGGCAGGCCGTTCGTTTACTGCCGACTTGATCGTGATAGACGAATGGGCGTTCCAGCAGTACGCAGAGGAGATCTGGCAGGCGGCATACCCGGTTATCAACCGACCGTTCGGCGGGCGGGTCATTGGCTTGTCTACTATCAAGCTGGGAACGCTGTTTGAGGAAATCTACACGAACCCCGGCAACGGCTTTACCAAGCTGTTTTTGCCATGGAGCACAGACCCGCGCCGCAGTGAGAAGTGGTACGCACAGACGGTCGCTGCACTGGGCGAGGATAAAACGATGCAGGAGTACCCTGCAACAGAGGAAGAAGCACTCTCCGCACCCGGAGGGCGCTTTTTTAGTGAGCTTGATAAAGATACCCACTTGGTCGATGCACCGCCCACAGGGCCGCTTAGACGCTATGTGGCGATTGACTACGGCCTTGATATGCTGGCGGCTATCTGGATTGCCGTTGACCCGAACAACCATGCAACGGTGTACCGGGTGGACGGCGGGCCGAACAAGACGATAGGCGAGGCCGCAGACCTGATTTTGCGAGATTCCGAAGGCGAGGAAATTGATATGTACCTTGCGCCGCCTGATTTGTGGAACCGCAGCCAGGAGAGTGGCAAGAGCCGTGCGCAGTTGTTCAGCGAAGCACATCTGCCGCTGGTGCAAAGTTCCCGCGATTTCCCTGCCGGGTGTGCGGCCATGAAACAATGGCTGCGCAAGGACGAGAAAACAGGGAAGGGGTATCTGACGTTCTACAAGCCGGGCGAGTTGTGGACGTGCCTGACGAAGATACAGAAGGATGATAAAAACCCTGATGTGTATGCAAAGAATCCGCACGGATTGACGCATTTCCCGGATGCGTTGCGCTATTTTTGCGTTTGGTGGACAAGCCCGGCGAAAAAGCCGGTGAATATCAAAAAGCGGCATTGGACGGCGGATATGTACGAGGACTACAAGAACGCAAGCCCGAGCGACCGCAAAATGCTGATTGAGAAATGGGGGAGCCCTGCATGAGATGCCAGACCTGCGGCATAGAGTGCCGCACCGATTCCGAGCACGAAGTGCTGAAATTCATTTGCCGGAACAAGCAGTGCCCTGATTTTGGGCACGTAATGGGGGAGAAAGCCCCCGACGTTGCGGTGATGCGGGTGAATTACCCGGTGGGAGAACAAGAGGGAGCGGGGAAATAGCGACACACTGCGGGCGTGGCCCCACAGGGGAAGGCAGGAGCGGGGCGTCGAGGACGCCGCCCCCTACAACTACGATAGAAGAAGCGCTTACCAGAGATGGTAGGCGCTTTTTTTATACAAATTTTTAGCCGGCGGGCGTTGTACGCGGAGGAACATATGGACGAGTTTGAGAACGGCGTGACCGCTGGCGTAGCCGACCAGATTGAGAACACCCCGGAAGAAAACGTGGAAACTGTTGAAAACGTGGAAACCGATGTGGAAAGTACGGAAATTGCCCCCGCGCAGGAACCGGAAATTCCCAACAATGTATGGGCCATTGCCCGCCAGCGCAGCGAGCGAGAGGCACAGCAGCGCGTAGACCGACAGTTTGCACAGCGATTTGCCGGGTACAAGAACCCCGAGACCGGCGCGGCTATCCATACGATGCAGGATTACTTTGACGCGATGGATGCCCAGAACCGCATTGCCAGACAGAAAGCTATTGAACAGGCTACGGCCAGCCAGACGGCAGAACAACGTGCAGCCTTGCAGCGCATCATTGACAACGACCCGGAGAAAGCACAGCTGAAAGCCGAGATGGAGGAGCTGAAAGCCGCAAGGGTAAACGATGAGGCGCAGGCGGCGTTCAACGCTGATTTTGCCGAGCTGCAAAAGCTGGAACCGGGTCTGAAAAGTGTTGCAGACCTTGCCAACATGGAGAATTTTGGCGAGATCGTGAACCTGGTGCAGAACAAGGGCCTGGATATGGTGACGGCCTACAAGGCGGTCAACTATGGCAAGGCCGTACAGAGCGGCACGGCGGCAGGGCGACAGGCGGCTATCAACGCGGCACGCGGCAAAGGACATCTGGCGTCCCACGGTGGGGCCAATATGCCGGGCAAGGAAAAGACCATGAGCAGCGGGATGCTTGCAAAAGCGCATGAGTATTTCCCGGACAAGAGCGAAGAGGAGCTGCAGAAGCTCTACAACTCAATTTGATTTTTTTGTAAAGGAGACTGACTATGGCAGTTATTTTTAGTAAGGCAAGCGGCCTTGCCAATGATTTTTGGAATGAGTGGGCTGACCTGCTCATCATGAAAATGAAAGACACCGACAACGAGAAGAACAACGATGACGAGCTTGTGAAAGCGCTGTTCAATGTCAAGAAGTCCAAGCGTTTCGGCGAGAAGATCGCAGGTATGTCTACCTTCTCGAACTTTGATCTTGTCGATGAGGGCGCGTCCAGCCCGCTGGATGATTTCGGCGAGGTGGAGCCCAAACTTATTCAGCATTGGGAGTTCAAGAAGGCGTTCCGCGTCACCAAGACAATGATCGAGGACGGCCAGTTCGATATTGCCGCTGCCCGCTCTGCAGCCTATGTGCGTTCCTACAAGCGCACCCGTGCTGTGATTGCTTCTAAAGCACTGACCAGCGCCGCCGCGACCTTTACTTACGGCGAAAAGACCGGGCTGGATTCCACCACTGCGGACGGCAAAGCCCTATTTGCCAAAGACCATACCGGCAATACCGGCGTTGCCGCACAGAGCAATGTGTTCACCAATGCGCTGGGCACCGATGACACGATGCTGAACAAGCTGGCGAATGTCGGCTTCAACTTCATGAATGCCTCCGGCAACAACATGGGTTATGTGTTCGACACCATTATCCTGCCTGCTAACCGCCCCGATATGATCGTGCTGGCAAAGAAAATCGCCAACAGTGACCAGCAGGTTGGCAGCAACTTCAATGATGTGAACGTCAACAAGGGTATGTGGAAGCTGATCGTTGACCACCATTGGCAGGCAGCGGAGGAAAGCAACCCCTATATCATCATGAGTTCTCAGGCCAACAAAGACCTGCTGGGCAACGTGTTCTATGACCGTACCGCGATGGAGACCTTCCAGAATGTGGACACGCTGACGCAGGATCTGATCACTTCCTGCCGTGGCCGTTTCAGCGCCGGTTTCGGAGATTGGCGGCACGTTATTTTGGGCGGCGCTGCTGCTGGTAGCACGCTGACCTAAGGCGGTGCGGCATGGTTCCTAAAGGATTGAAAATCGGTGACACCTTTGAGGACGGCAAGCGGCTGTATGTTGTGGAGGCCGTGAACAAGGACGGGACGTATTATTCCCGGGCGGTAGAGAACGACGAGGCTCACCCGGGCACTGACAGCTTGCCCCAAGGGGAAGTTACCCGGAAACGGCGAACCAAGAAGCAGTAATTTTAGCGGCTCTGCTACGGCAGGGCCGCTTTTTATCACATTTGCGGGGGCGTGACCCCACAGGAGTGACGATATGAAGAAAGACGATAAGCAGACAAAAGACCTTGAAAAATGGCAGGGCAAGCTATCCAGCGCGAAAGCTGCGTACAGCGGCACGCTGGATAAGATGCGCAAGCGCGAGGCCATGTACTACGGCAGCCACGAGATACAGGGGGCCAAGAAGGATGCCACCAATGTGCGCAATATCATCTATGAGCTGATTGAAAGCCAGGTGGATTCTACCTACCCGCTGCCAAAGGTGACGGCCATCCACCAGGAGGACGAGGACAAGGCACGCAAGCTGGAAAGCCTTCTGCGCAACCAGGCACGCCGGATGCACTTTACCGAACTGAACGACCGCAGCGAACGCACCGTGCCGGTGCAGGGGGCCGATTTTTTCCATGTGGAATGGAACCCGGCGGCGGGGTATCACTGCACACTGGGCGACGTAGAAATTGAGTTGCGCCACCCGCGGCAGGTCATTCCCCAGCCGGGCGTGTACAAGCTGGACGACATGGATTATGTGTTTGTGCAAATATCCAAGAGCAAAGAAGCCCTAGAAGCGCGGTACGGCATTAAGCTGGACACCGACACCGAAGATGCACCGGATGCCCGGGGCGGAGACGACGGCAGCACCCACAGCGGCGTTGTGACCCAGAACATTGTCTACTACAAGCACGACAAGGGCACAGTGGGCATGTTTAGCTGGGTAGGCAACCAAGTGTTGGAAGATTTCCCCGATTATTACGCACGAACGGCGGAGGTATGCACAAAATGCGGACGCCGCCGGGTGGGGGATGTATGTGTTTGCGGGAATAAGAAGTTCAAGGAACAGCCCGTGCAGACGCTTACCCTGACCCAGGATGTGACGATGAGCAGCGGTGAGGTTTTGCCCGCACAGGTACAGGGCGAGGATGTGCCAATCGTGAACCCGGATGGCAGCGTACAGCTTGACAATGACACCGGGGAAGTTATCCTGATGCCCGGCGAGATGCAGGCCAACGAGATACCCGCCTACAAGCCGCACGGTTTCCCCCTGATCGAGCGGGTGAACATTGCGGCATCGGATATGTTTTTAGGCGTATCGGACGTGGACATTGTGGCCGACCAGCAGCAAGCCATCAACAAATACGGCACGAAGATACAGGAAAAGCTGCTGAAAGGCGGCAGCTGGGTCATTTTGCCGGAGGGTGTGCAGGCAGAACTGAACGACAACGAGTTAAAAATCCTGCGCATAGAGAACCCGAGCCAGCGCAACATGATCGATGTCATCAACGTGCAGCCCAACGTGCAGAACGACCAGAATATGCTGGAATATAACTATAACTGGGCAAAATCGACGTTGGGCATCACCGACGCGTTCCAGGGCAAGTACGACAGTTCTGCGACATCCGGCAGTGCAAAGCAGTTCAGCGCGAACCAGAGCGCGGGCCGTTTGCAATCCAAGCGAGAGATGAAGAACAACGCCTACGCCAAGCTGTACCGCAAGATGTTTGAATTTTTGCTGGCGTATGCGGACGAGCCGTACCCCATGACGGATACCGACGTGGACGGCGAACAGCAGTACGGGCACTTTGACCGCATGGAGTTTTTGAAGCGTGACGCCGCCGGGGAACTGTACTGGAACGATGAATTTATCATTGAGGTAGACCCGGCAAGCAACCTTGCCAGCAACCGTGAACGGCTGTGGGATATGGCAAAGGTGGATTTCCAGGCGGGCGCGTTTGGCCCCATCGGCGATTTGAACAGTGCCAGAACCTACTGGACATGGAACAAGAGTACCGGATACCCTTACGCGGCAACGGTGCTGGAAGATATCAACAAGCAGCTGGAAGCGCAGCGGCAGATGGAACAGGGGGTGAATGCTGTTGACCTGGAAGGAAATCAAACTGGCGACCTTGCAAAAAATGTTCAGTTCTGACGGAACGGATATCACGAACCCGGACGAGTCGAACAAAGAGTACATGAACGCCATGCCGCAGGCCGCCAACGAAGCCATTGAAATGCTGTGCACGGCGGGGCGATACCTGCGCAAAAGCTGTCGCTTTACCAAAGAGGCGGACGTGCCGCTGACCGTAGATTTGGAAAAGACAGTGCCCAATTTCTGGCGCACCGGGGTCATGGAAATCTACAAGATGGCCGACGGAACGCCCACACCGGTGAGCGGCATTGTACTGTACGGCGGCAAGTATCTGGTATTCCCAGACAGCTATGCGGGAGAGTTTGAGTTTTTTTATGACGCAAAGCCCGAGATGCTGACGCTGACCACCGCCGACGACACGGTAATTGACCTGCCGGATGACGCGGTCGTGCTGCTGCCGCTGTACATGGCAAGTCAGCTGTACAAGGACGATGACATTACGGTGGCGACCTACTACCGCAACGAATTTGAAACCGCTTTTGAACGGCTGCGCAACCCGCAGGCTGTGACGAAAGAGGAATTTACCAGCAATACAGGGTGGTGGTAAGTATGGCGACATTCAGTATTCCGACGCCCATCAGCCGCTCCAAGCTGGTGATCGACAAGCTGCTGGGCATCGACTACACGAGCAACACGGCCAACGTGAGCACGAGCCAAAGCCCCAATGCGCAGAACATCATCCGTTCGGAACCTGGCAAAGTCCGCAAACGAATGGGGTATGAAAAGCTGTACACCTATCCTGCCCGCATCAACGGCTGCCATATCCTGAAAGACAAGACGCTGATCCATGCGGGCACGGCACTGTACCTAAAACCGACGAGCGGCAGCGACATCGGGTCTGCCATTTATACCGGGATGGCCGATGCGCGGAGCAGCAGTTGGCAGATGGACGATAAGCTGTACATTGCCGACGGCAAATGCCTGTTGGTCTATGACGGCAGTACCATCAAGAAAGCAAGCGACAATGCCCGCATCCCGACGCTGACGATTGCAAAAGCACCGTCCGGCGGCGGCAAGCAGTATGACGCGTTGAACCTGCTGCAACCAAAGTTCAAGGAACTTTTTTCAGCAGACGGAACCAGCACCCAGTACCATTTGAGTTTTTCCGGGCTGGACAGCGCCAATGTGACGGTGCGCAAGCTGACGAGCAACGGCAGTTGGGAAACGATGACCAGCGGATACAGCTGCAATGCGTCAACGGGGGTGGTAACGTTCAACACTGCGCCGGGGAAAAGCCCTGTTACCGGCGAGGATAACATTGAGATCACAGCAAGCCGTACCGTGAAAGGCTATGCGGACAGAATCAACAAATGCAATATCGGCATTCTGTTTGGCGTGAACGGTGCGACCGACCGATTATTTTTGAGCGGGAATCCGGATTACCCGAACCAGGATTGGTACAGCGGGCAGTATGATTTGACATACTGGCCAGACACCGGGTACAGCAAGGTAGGCACAGAAAAAAGCGCCATCATGGGATATTCCATCATTGAAAACCGCATAGCGGCGCACAAGGATGAGCACGAGACAGACCGAAACGTGATTATCCGGCAGGGCAATTTGGTGGACAATGAACCGGCGTTCCCTGTCACGAACACGATACAGGGGCCGGGCGCGATCGCCAAATACAGTTTTGCCTACTGTGCGAACGAGCCAATGTTTTTGACGAACTTAGGCATCTATGCGATCACACCTAGTGACATTGTGGGCGAGAGATTCAGCCAGAACCGCAGTTATTACATGAACGGCAAACTGCTGGCCGAAGCAGGGAAGGGCGACGCCTACGCCTGTGTATACAAGGATATGTACTGGCTGTGCCTGAACGGCGTTGCCTATGTGCTGGACGGACAGCAGAATTTGGGCGCGAACAAGAATGAACCGTATTCCACCCGGCAATACGCCTGTTTTTACGAGACGAATATCCCGGCGCGGGTCATGTGGGTAAACGAGACCAGGCTGTATTTTGGCTCTGCCGATGGGAAAATTTATCGGTTTTATAACGACACCGAAGCGCTGACAAGCTACAACGACGACGGTAAGGCCATCTGCGCCGCGTGGGAGACCCCGGATTTGATGGGGGCGCTGTTTTACAAGAACAAGAGTTTCCGCTATCTGGCGCTGCAAATGGCACCCAGTGTTGCCACGAGCGTGACAGTGTTTGCCATGAAGCGCGGCATCTGGAACCAGATATGGAAGGATGAACTGCACAGCCGGTATTTTACCTATTCCCAGTTGGTGTACCACCAGTTCACCTACTCCAACGACCAGACGGCGCGAACGCTGCACAACAAAATACGCATCAAGCGGGTGGACAAGGCGCGGTTCCGATTTGTGAACGAGGAACTGAACCAGCCATTTGGCCTGATGCAGATCGCCACAGAATTTGTGGAAAACGGAAACTTTAAGGGGTGAGGAAATGGCATTCAGAGAAATATTACCCGCCGATTTGAGCGGCAAGGGCAACGTTGGCAAACCGGACACACCGGGATACAGCACGGCAGAGATGCAGCGGGTCATGGACGAAATACCGCGAGAAGTCATTGTGCCGATTTTCAACCAGCTTGTGACGGCCCTGAACGAAATGGCACTGGAAAACCGCACCCACAATGAGGGCGGCTGCCTGTATATCCGGCTGAACGACGATAAAGTCCTTGAGACGAGCAACGACGGCAAGACCTGGCAAGCTACCGGCAGCAGCGGCCATTTGATACTGGACGATGGCGGCGAGGAAATGCCGCAGCGTAGCCGGATGCAGTTTATGGGCGCGACCGTGACGGACAATGGCGGCGTGACACAGATAGCACTGCGCAAAGGTGATACCGGCGCACAAGGCCCGCAAGGCCCGGTAGGCCCGCAGGGGCCAGCGGGTGCACAGGGCAATATTGGCCCCATGGGGCCGCAGGGCATTCAAGGCCCGCGCGGTGTGCAGGGGTTGACCGGCGCACAAGGGCCGACCGGCGCAACAGGCCCGACAGGCCCGCAGGGGCCGAAGGGTGAGAAGGGCGCAGACGGCACGAGCTTTGTTGTGCTGGGGCGCTATGACAGACTGACCCTTTTGGAAGCAGCGCACCCCGCCGGCAATAAGGGCGATGCCTACGCCGTTGGCAGTGAGACCGACAACGTTGTGTACCTTTGGGATGTGGATGCCAAGAAATGGAACCCAATCGGCAGTTTGCAAGGCCCGCAGGGGCCGCAGGGACCGCAGGGGCCGCAAGGCGCTACCGGAGAGACAGGCCCCGCTGGCCCGCAGGGTGAAGTTGGCCAGGAAGGGCCGCAGGGCATCCAGGGAAAAAAGGGAGAAACCGGTGAGCGAGGGCCGCAGGGCATCCAGGGCTTGACAGGTGAGCAAGGTCCAATCGGCGCGACAGGCCCGCAGGGTGAGAAAGGCGACCCGGGTGTTATCCAGAACGTGAACGGCAAGACCGGGGAATCGGTATGGCTGAATGCGGAGGATGTGGGAGCAGAAAACGCGCATAGCTACAAGACCGTAACGGTGGCGGCATCGGCCTGGACTTCCGGCGATTATAGCGTGACGTGGGACGACGGAACCAGCACGAGTTATACGCAGTGCGCCACCGTCACAGTTTCCGGCGTGACGGCAGACAGTCATATCTCCGTATCTGACCGCACGAGAGTGACGGATGCGGTGCGGATGATAGCCGCGCTGGAACCCGGGGCCGGTGTTGTTAAGTTTTATGCGAACGCGGCGCCGACGAGCGCGGCGGTGTTTGTTTTGGAGGTGAGTCAGTAATGGTAGATAATCCGTATAAATATCCGTATGTGCCGGTTGGTGGTGTTATCGCGTGGGACGGAACAGGTCTGACCGGCGCACCGGATATGAGCACGCCCGAAAAAGTTGCTGCGGTGTATGGGTACGGCACTTGGGAACGGTACGGCGTTGACCGAGTAACGGTAGGTGCTGGCGGGGACTACGCGGCGGGCAGTGTTGGCGGTGAGAAGGAACATACGCTGACAGTGAAGGAAATGCCAGCACATAGCCACAATGCACTTTATGGCGGTGGTAGTAATTTTCAATATGGCTTTAGCATTGTTGAAAATTCAGTAAGTGGACAATTTGAAAGATACGCTATTCAAAACACTGGTGGCTCTCAGCCCCATAATAATATGCCGCCATACATCGGAACGTACAAATACCGCCGTATCGCGTAAAGGAGAACATTATGAACGCAACAAATAATCCATATGCTGTCACCCCCCCCACTGATACGACGCTGACGAAAGAGGGCGTTGCCGCTGATGCTAAGGCCGTGGGGAAGGCCTTGGGAAAAAAAGCAGACAGCACCGATGTAGAAAACGCGCTCAGTCAAAAACAAACGACGCTTCTGGAAGAAAGGTTCACCCAAAACACGGATTCAAACGGCAATATATATACTGGCTGGCATACCGAAAATTATGTCATTGTCGCTGCTTTTGCACAAAATCTGATAGCACAAACGTTTATAACCGGCGAATATACTTACGCCATCCATTTGTCCGACTATCAAAATCAAAACATCGGCGTACGAGATAATGTTACTGTATGGGTACGGTATTATAAAAGAACATAATTTAAGGAGAAATAATGAAAAAACTCGGAATTGACGCAAGCAAATATCAAGGCACTATCGATTGGGCAAAAGCCAAGGCGGGCGGTGTGAAGTTTGCCATGCCCATCGTGAACAAGTACACGGCTGTGTATATGTGGCAGCACACCGGCTGACCCCGAAGGGGGTGGCGGTATGAGTGCAACGGATGGCCGAAAATTTGATTAGAAAGGATGATAACCTTGAAAAATACTGTAACAAAGGAACAAATTCAGAATCTGCTGAATAACGCCGAAATCACTGTTGCCACAAAATTTGACAAAGTGACTGTTGTCTGCTGCAAATTGGAAAACGGCTTTGTCATTACCGAGGCATCTGGTGCGGTAGATGCCGCAAACTATGATGAGACTATCGGAAGAGAGTGCTGCATGGGACGTATTGAAAATAAGCTCTGGGAGCTGGAAGGATACGCGCTTTCCAAAAAGCTGTACGAGGAGAAGTTAAAATGAGACTTTCAAACGGTGAAGTCCTGCTGCACTGGCCGCTTGACATTCATGTGCTGACACAGGGCTGGTATTACAATGATGGCTCCCTGCATCAAGCGGTTGATCTGCGTACCCAGATCGACGGTATGTACATCCGCCCAGTCTATGCCGCCGAGGACGGCACGGTTGACCAGACGCAAAACTGGGACGGCCATACAAAGACCGGGATGCAGAGCTATGGCAACATGGTGAGAATCAAGCACGCGCCCTACAAGAGAAAGACCTTGCAGACTCGGTACGCGCATTTAAGCAGCTATTGCGTTAAGGTCGGGCAGAAAGTCAAAGAGGGAGAACTCATCGGTTTTTCTGGCGTTAGCGGGAATGTGTTCGGTGCGCACCTGCATTTTGAAGTTATCCTGAACGGCAAGCGCACCAATCCGCTGACATGGCTGGATGGCGACTTCACCACAGCAAGCGGGCAGGTGTTTACCTACCGCGCCGGTGAGCACGCCGTAGAGAAGCCCGCAGACGCTGCACATCCCAGCGGTGAGGAAGTTCTGATTGATGTGTCCTACAACCAGGGCGCTATTGACTGGGCGAAAGTTCCCTACCGCGCTATTGTTCGCATCGGGTATCGCGGATACGGCAGCGGGAAGCTGATGAAGGACGAGCAGTACGACGCCAACCTTGCAGGGGCGAAAGCAAACGGCAAACTGTTCGGCTTTTATTTCTTCTCACAGGCAGTCACAGTGGACGAAGCCCGCGAGGAAGCCGATTTCTGCGCAAGCCTTGCCCCGACCGGCTACCCGCTGTTTTTCGATGCCGAGTGGAGCCACGAGACACACGATGGCCGCGCCGACAACCTTACAAAAGACCAGCGCACCGCCATCGCGATGGCGTTCTGTGAGAGAGCCAAGACGCACGGATTCACCGCTGGCATTTATACATTCACGGCATTTGCAAGCGCAAACATCGACTACGCCTATCTGTGTGAAGATTACATCGGCTGGCTTGCCGACACACGCACGAACTACGACAAGACGCTGCCGCGCTACATCCACCAATATGGGCAGGCCGCGAAGGGCAGCGTGCCGGGCATCACTGCCGTGGTTGATTTGAATCATCTGGTAAAGGCCCTGCCCGCGGTGGACAAGCCCGAAAGCAAGCTACAAGTGATTACCATCGGACCGGTGAGCCAGGGGGATGCAGATGCAATTTATCTGTTGTGCAAGGGGCGCGGCCTGACGGATGCCGGGCTGTATAAATCTGAATGGGCGGAGGAGTGATGCCGATGCAGCACGTATTTTCATTTACGATTGCGGAAGCCTGGGCGTTTTTGATCTACGCGGCGGGCGCTGCTGCCGGACTGTATGCCGGGGGCGTGGCCATAAGCAAAGTAATCGCCGCAGTAAAAAAGCCGAAGACCGACCAGGACAAACGCATTACCAAGTTGGAAGCGCGGGTGAACGCCATGGAGGGATTCTTGAAAAACGACAAACTGCGGCTTGACCGCATGGATGAGGGGCAGCATGTGACCATGCAGGCGTTGCTGGCCCTGCTTGACCACAATCTGGATGGGAACAACATTGACCAGATGCAGAAAGCAAAGGAAGCCTTGCAGAATCATCTGATTGGCTGAAAGAGGGTGCATATCTATGAGTGATTTTTTTAAAAATCTGGCAGCGCTTATCAAGGTAAAAACCATTGTGACGCTTGTGGTTGTTGCAGTTTTTGCCGTGATGGCATTGCAGAGCAAGTTACAGCCTGACACGGTCATGACCATTGTGACAATGGTCGTGGCCTTTTATTTTGGCACGCAGAGCGAGAAGAAAGGGGAATGATGTATGCCGAAACCAGTTACAGGGTCTACAAAAGATTACTACGTTAAACCCGGCACGAACAGAGTAAACCAGTATGGCAGCAGAAAAACATATACGACCGGCAGCAACAAATATACGGCCCCAAAGAAGACGTATACCCAGCCTGTGCAGCCGGTGAGCCAGCCAAAGACCACCTACACAGCCCCGGCCACGGTGGTATCCACGCCCACGTACAGCGCACCGCAGCAGAGTTACAGCGCACCGCAGCAGAACAACGACTATATGCAAAGCTACCTGAACCAGATGCAGAGCGCCTTACAGGCGGCCCAGCAGCAGGCGGCGGAAGCACAGCGCCGGGCAGAAGAGCAGATGAGAGCCGCGCAGGAGGCGCAGCGCAAAGCGCGTGAGGAAGCCTACCAGCGCAGTGCGGCCCAGCAGAAAACCGACTATGAGTACGGCCAGGGCCAGCTGAACAGCGCCACAGACAGTGCCTTGCAGCAAGCGTACATCAACAAGATGATGAACCAGCGCACCCTTGCCCAGCAGCTTGCGGCGCAGGGCATTGGCGGCGGCGCGGCGGAGACCACGACC
>OGUN01001421.1_pt1 | contig 16747 bp, 8 predicted proteins | sample 1553621 | NCBI WGS metagenome assembly OGUN01 (sample SAMEA2580300, study PRJEB22360) | human gut metagenome | biome: human gut; feature: human-associated habitat; material: faeces | place: Denmark | collected 2008/2010
ATAATATTGGTCTGACTTCGCCGTTGATGTTGTCCGGCACATTGATGTTGCTGACGGCGTTATTGGTCACCGCAAAGGTGAAAATGAAGTAACGTATTTACAGGAGGGTTATTGCTCTGGCGGGAAAGCTCTCCTGTTCTTCCCCCTGATAACCCTTGATCAGGTATTGTTCTTATCTTGTTGTTATTTCCATTATTCCGCCTGTATTCATCATTTGCTAATCATGAATCATCATTTTCCCTCATGTTAAAGAAAGGTCATTTAATCTGAACGCATAGCGACAGGGATGACAAATGGCAGGGAAAGCGCATGGGAATGGCGATCGTCGGGGCGATAACACCATATGTGGATTGGGGGATCGTTTACGTCGTCTGACCGCCGGTATTTGCCTGATAACACAAACTATTTTCCCTGTTATGGCTGCTGCCCCTACGCATATTAATCCTGCGCACTCGGATACTGCCGCGTCACTGATCCTGCCGAACGTTAAAACTATTCCATATACCCTGGGTGCGTTGGAATCGCCACCAACGGTCGCGGCACGCTTTGGTATCACCGTTGATGAATTACGTCGCCTGAATCAGTTCCGTACCTTTGCGCGGGGCTTTGACAATGTGCGTCAGGGCGATGAAATAGATGTGCCCCTCATTAACAGTAACAGCCCTGAAGCGCGCAACCTGAAAGCAATGCAGATGGAGCGCGATGGCAAAGATCCGCAAATGCAGGTCGCGGAAGTGGCGCAGCAAAGCGGAACACTTTTAGCGCGCGATATGGACAGCGAACAGGCTGCAAGTATGGCGCGTGGCTGGGTGGCTTCTTCTGCCTCTGCGCAGGCAACGGACTGGCTCAGTCGTTGGGGAACTGCCCGGGTATCTCTTGGTGTGGATGAAGATTTCAGCCTTAAAAGCTCGTCATTTGAATTTCTCCATCCCTGGTACGAAACGCCGGATAACCTGGTCTTCAGCCAGCACACACTTCACCGTACGGATGATCGCACTCAAACCAACCACGGTATCGGCTGGCGTTATTTCACATCGAGCTGGATGTCTGGCGTCAATATGTTTATCGATCATGACCTGACCCGCTATCACACCCGAACCGGGATGGGCGTTGAATACTGGCGCGATTACCTGAAACTGAGCGGCAACGGTTATCTGCGCCTCAGTAACTGGCGTAGTGCACCGGAACTCGACAATGACTATGAAGCACGTCCGGCGAACGGGTGGGATCTTCGCGCCGAAGGCTGGTTACCGGCCTGGCCGCAGCTGGGCGGCAAGCTGGTCTATGAACAATATTATGGCGATGAAGTGGCGCTGTTTGGTAAAGACGAGCGACAAAATGATCCTCACGCGATTACCGCAGGTTTGAGTTACACCCCCGTTCCCCTGATCTCCTTTAGTGCCGAGCAACGGCAGGGTAAACAGGGGGAAAACGACACCCGAATTGGTATGGAGTTGACGTTGCAACCCGGCCATTCACTGCAAAAACAGCTCGATCCGGCTGAAGTTGCAGCACGACGCAGCCTTGTGGGCAGTCGCTATGACCTGGTCGATCGTAATAACAATATTGTCCTCGAATATCGCAAGAAAGAGCTGGTGCGGCTGACGCTGACCGATCCGTTGAAAGGCAAGCCGGGTGAGGTTAAATCGCTGGTTTCTTCCTTGCAAACCAAATATGCGCTGAAAGGTTATGACATTGAAGCCGCCTCCCTGCAATCAGCGGGCGGAAAAGTAGCAGTTTCCGGCAAGGATATTCAGGTCACTATTCCTCCCTACCGATTCACGGCAATGCCTGAAACCGACAACACTTACCCGATAGCGGTTACAGCGGAAGATTCGAAAGGAAATTTCTCCCGGCGTGAAGAAAGTATGGTGGTCGTGGAAAAACCCACACTAAGCCTCACCGATTCAACGCTTTCTGTCGATCAGCAAATCCTGCTTGCTGATGGAAAATCAACCTCAACGCTGACCTATACCGCGCGAGATTCCAGCGGCAAGCCAATCCCAGGTATGACGTTAAAAACACAGGTGAAAGGTTTGCAGGATTTCGCCTTAAGCGAATGGAAAGACAACGGTAACGGAACCTATACCCAAATAGTTACCGCCGGGAAGACGTCTGGCGCGTTATCGCTGATGCCGCAATTTAACGGCGACGATATCGCTAAGACGCCAGCGCTGATTGCTATCGTGGCGAATACGGCATCCCGCGCTGACTCCACGATTGAGACAGACCAGGATAATTACGTCGCGGGTAAGCCGATAGTCGTTAAAGTGACCCTGAGAGATGATAACGGCAACGGGGTTACCGGACGAAAAGAACTTCTCAAACAAACCGTTAAAGTTGACAACACGAAGGCTGATGACGTTAGTGCCTGGACGGAAGAAAGTGAGGGAATTTACAAAGCAAGCTATACGGCCCATCTCATTGGCGACAAATTAACGGCCCAGCTGACGATGCCCGGCTGGCAAACCAAACATTCGGATGCGTTCAGTATTGCGGGTGATAAAGATACCGCCAAAATCGCTGCGATGCAGATCACCGCGAATAACGCAGTTGCCAGACGCGATCACAATACCGTCGCTGTGACGGTCAGGGATGTGCATCAAAATTTACTGCAGGGACAAAATGTTACCTTCACGGTCGTGAATGGTGCGGCGGTTTTTGCCGATCCAAATGGCGGTATTGTGACGACAGATAAAGACGGGATTGCCAGCGTTAACCTTGCCAGTGACCAGGCGGTAAACAGTCTTATCAAGGCCGAGATCAATGGCAGTAGTCAGTCTGTGGAAGTGAGCTTTATTACTGGCGATATCTCGCAGCTGACCTCCACCATTAAGACAGACGATGTGTCATACACCGCGGGTGGCAAGATAAAAGTGTCAGTTACCCTTATGGATGAGCAGAAAAACCGGGTGAAAGGGATGGCTTCGCTGCTGGCGGGTAGCAGTGTGGTCGAGGTGAGCGGTACAGATAAAAATGAAACGGGTAACTGGAGCGAAGAGTCTGATGGCGTTTACACCACCACCCGAACCGCGAAGATTGCTGGCGATCGCCATTACGCCACGCTGAAACTATCGACATGGAGTAGCGCGCAGCAATCCGATGCGTATGCCATCCGCGAAAGCGGAGCTGTGCTGGCTTATTCCTCCATCGTTACCGACAAAACGGCCTACACCGCGGGCGGCGCGATAAAAGTTACGGTAACACTCAAGGATAGCTATGAAAACCTGGTCGGGGGGCAACGAGACGCTATCAACCTGGCTATCCAGCTGCCAAATACAAAAGCGGAAAGCATCGCCTGGAATGAAGATCAAAAAGGAATTTATACCGCAACGTATACCGCCTTACTCCCTGGCACCGGTTTAAAAGCACAGCTACAGATGTCCGGCTGGGCGAACGCTCTGACTTCAAATGATTACAGTATTAGTGGCGATGCCGCCAGCGCACAAATTGTCGCGATGCAAGTGACAACGGGTAACCCGGATGTGCTGGCGAATGGCAGCGATCGACATACGGTGAATGTCCGGGTGGAAGATCAGTTTGGCAATGTGCTGCCGGAGCAGACCGTCACCTTTACGGTGACGAAGGGGGCGGCTGTATTTGCCAATGCAGGGCAGAGCGCAGATATCAGGACGGATGCGCATGGCATGGCAGAGGTTGATCTGAGCAGTACCGTAGCGGATGCCAGCACTGTTGAGGCTAAGATCAATCAAAGCAGCGATAGTAAAACGGTGAACTTTGTTGCTGATGTTAGCACGGCGCAAGTCGCGGAGCTGGTGGTGACGCAGGACGGCTCAGTGGCAGATGGCGCGACGGCGAACACGCTGCGGGCGAGGGTCACCGATGCGTTCGGGAATGCACTTGCCGGGCAGACGGTTAGCGTGTTGGCAGGCAACGGCGCAACGACTGCTCCGACGGTCACCACGCAGCCGGATGGCACGGTGGAGATCAGTGTCACCAGCCAGACCGCCGGAACCAGTGTGATCACTGCCAGCGTCAACAACAGCAGCCAGAGCCGGAACGTGACGTTTATTGCGGATGTCAGCACGGCGCAGATCGCGGATCTGGTCGTTAGCCAGGATAACGCGGTGGCAGACGGCGCGACGGCGAATACGCTGCAAGTGAGGGTCACGGATGCGTTCGGGAATGCACTTGCCGGACAGACGGTCAGCGTGTTGGCGGATAACGGCGCAACGGTCGCTCCGGTGGTCACCACGCAGCCGGACGGCACGGTGGAAATCAGTGTCACCAGCCAGACGGCGGGCAGCAGTGCGGTCACCGTCAGTATCAACAGCAGCAGTCAGAGCCGGGACGTGACATTTATCGCGGATGTCAGAACGGCGCAGATCGCGGACCTGGTGGTCATTAAGGACGACTCAGTGGCAGACGGTGCAATGGCGAATATGCTGCGGGCGAGGGTCACCGATGTGTTCGGTAATGCGCTTGCCGGGCAGACGGTCAGCGTGATGGCGGACAACGGTGCAGCGGTCGCTTCGACGATGACCACAAAGCCGGACGGCACGGTGGAGATCAGTGTCACCAGCCAGACGGCAGGAGTCAGTGCAGTCACTGCAACCATCAACAGCAGTACTCAGAGTCAGAACGTGACATTTATCGCCGATGTCAGGACGGCGAAGATCGCGGATCTTGTGGTCATTAAGGATGGTTCAGAGGCGGACGGTTCGACGGCGAACACGCTGCGGGCGAGGGTGACCGATGCGTTCGGCAATGCGCTTGCCGGACAGACGGTCAGCGTGTTGGCAGGCAACGGTGCCACGACTGCTCCGACGGTCACCACGCAGCCGGACGGGACGGTGGAGATCTCTGTCACCAGCCAGACCGCCGGAATCAGTGCGGTCACCGCCAGCATCAACAACAGCAGCCAGAGCCGGAACGTCACGTTTATCGCCGATGTCAGGACGGCGAAGATCGCTGATCTGGTGGTCATTAAGGATGGTTCAGAGGCAGACGGTTCGACGGCGAACACGCTGCGGGCGAGGGTGACCGATGCGTTCGGTAATACGCTTGCCGGGCAGACGGTTAGCGTGATGGCGGACAACGGCGCAACGACTGCCCCGACGGTGATCACCGAGCCGGACGGCACGGTGGAAATCAGTGTCACCAGCCAGACGGCGGGAACCAGTACAGTCACTGCCAGTATCAACAACAGCAGCCAGAGCCGGAACGTGACGTTTATCGCCGATGTCAGGACGGCGAAGATCGCTGATCTGGTGGTCACCCGGGATAACTCAGTGGCTGACGGCGCAATGGCGAACACGCTGCAAGTGAAGGTTACCGATGCTAACGGTAATACGCTTGCCGGGCAGACGGTCAGCGTGTTGGCGGACAACAGCGCAACGACTGCCCCGACGGTAATCACAGAGCCGGACGGTATGGTGGAGATCAGTGTCACCAGCCAGACGGCGGGCACCAGTGCGGTCACCGCCAGCATCAACAACAGCAGCCTGAGCCAGAGCGTGAAGTTTATTGCCGATGTCAGCACGGCGCAGATCGCGATGCTGGAGGTGACGCAGGATAACGCGGTGGCAGACGGCGCAATGGCGAACACGTTGCAGGTGAAGGTGACCGATGCGTTCGGGAATGCACTTTCCGGACAGACGGTCAGCGTGTTGGCAGGCAACGGTGCAACGGTTGCCCCAACGGTGATTACAGAGCCGGACGGCACGGCGGAGATCCCTGTCACCAGCCAGACGGCGGGAGTCAGTGCAGTCACTGCGACCATCAACAACAGCAGCCAGAGCCGGAACGTGACGTTTGTCGCCGATGTCAGGACGGCGCAGATCGCGGATCTGGTGGTCATTAAGGACGGTTCAGAGGCAGACGGTGCAATGGCGAATATGCTGCGGCTGAAGATCACCGATGCATTCGGTAATACGCTTGCCGGGCAGACAGTCAGCGTGTTGGCAGGCAACGGTGCCACGACTGCTCCGACGGTCACCACGCAGCCGGACGGGACGGTGGAGATCTCTGTCACCAGCCAGACCGCCGGAATCAGTGCGGTCACTGCAACTATCAACAACAGCACCGCGAGCCAGAACGTGACATTTATCGCCGATGTCAGGACGGCGCAGATCGCGGATCTGGTGGTCATTAAGGACGGTTCAGAGGCAGACGGTGCAATGGCGAATATGCTGCGGCTGAAGATCACCGATGCATTCGGTAATACGCTTGCCGGGCAGACAGTCAGCGTGTTGGCAGGCAACGGTGCCACGACTGCTCCGACGGTCACCACGCAGCCGGACGGCACGGTGGAGATCAGTGTCACCAGCCAGACGGCGGGAGTCAGTGCAGTCACTGCAACCATCAACAGCAGTACTCAGAGTCAGAACGTGACATTTATCGCCGATGTCAGGACGGCGCAGATCGCGGAGCTGGTGGTCATTAAGGACGGTGCAGTGGCAGACGGCGCAATGGCGAACATGCTGCAGGTAAAGGTTACCGACGCGTTCGGTAATGCGCTTGCCGGGCAGACGGTCAGCGTGACGGCAGGCAACAGCGCAACGGTCGCTTCGACGGTGACCACAAAGCCGGACGGCACGGTGGAGATCAGTGTCACCAGCCAGACGGCGGGCACCAGTACAGTCACCGCCAGCATCAACAACAGTAGCCAGAGCCAGAACGTCACCTTTGTACCTTGTGATGCATCGCGGCTCACTTCAACCGTTGAAACAAATAAGTCGAACTATACGGTTGGAGAGACAATCACCATCACGGTAACGCTCCGGGATGCGTTCGATAATCTGGTAACCGGTGCAGCTTCACAGTTAGCCGCTGATGGTGTGCTGACGGTGGCTGGCACTGACCCGTCAGAAACGGGAAGCTGGGTTGAATCAGGTGGCGTGTATACCACAACCCGAATGGCGACGATTGCCAGTACCAATCAGCACGCCAACCTGCAATTGCAGACGTGGAGTGATGGCGTAACGTCAGATCGCTATGACATACAGTCCGGTTCTCCGGCGCAAGCCACATCAACTATCGCTACGGATAAAAACGCCTACACCGCTGGTGACACTATAACCGTCGCTGTGACGCTGAAAGACGCGCACGGTAACCTGGTTGAAGGGGGCGAGTCCTTATTGTCTGGTGATAACGTAACAGTAGAAGGAGCCGTACGTTCAGGAGGATGGTCTGAAACCGCCGGTGTTTATACTGCTACATGGTCGGCGCAAATGGCGGGAGACTCTCACCACGCGACGCTGAAGTTGTCTGAATGGGGCAGCAGTAAACAATCAGAGAGTTATTCCATCCACAGCGGTGCTCCGGTGCAGGCAAATTCTGCTATCAGGACAGATAAATCGGCATATATCGCCGGGGAGCCATTAACCGTCACAATAACGTTGCGGGATGAGTTTGGTAACCCTGCTTTAGGGCTGACATCAGAAGTCATCGAGTCTTATATTGATAGTTTCGCGGTAGGCGGCGCAACTCCCGATTCTATGCGGTGGGTCGAGCAGAATAATGGTGAATATACCATTGTCTGGACAGCATGGGTTGCCGAGGAAAATCTGGTTGCCAGTCTGAAATTAAAAACATGGGCAACGGAGATTAAGTCCTCGTTATACGGAATACAACCAGGTGCAGCGGCAAAAAATCAATCCACGATTGTCGCGGACAAAACGATATATATCGCTGGGGATAGCATAACGGTGACCGTTGTTCTTAAAGATGCCCAGGGTAACTTTATTACTGATGGTGTTGTTCAGCTTAATGAGGAAAACGTACAAGTCAGGAATGCGGATCCTATCCAGGGCAATAATTGGGTTTACAACGGCAATGGGCAATATCAAAGACAGTATATGGCGCATTTTGCGGAAGCGAATTTGAATGCGCAACTGAAGATGGCTGGTTGGAGCGATGCCAATTATTCAAACAATTACACTATCAAACCAGGTGAAGTGAGTCCGCTTGGTTCACAGCTTCGTATACGAGAAGTTTTAGTAGTGGAAGGGGCGGATTTACCTGTCAGTGTTTTATTAGTTGATGATTTTGGAAATCCGGTGGATAACGGTCTGGATTTGCTGGATGATACAGTGTACTTACAAAATGTAGAAAAAAAAGAAGGGGAAAAATGGAGATATGTGGGTGATGGCATATATGAACGTACATATATGGCCTACCAAGAAGGAGAAAATTTAACTTCATTTATGGAGATTAAAGGTTGGCGTATATACGGACAACCATCCTATACCATCCTTCCTTTTGTGGAAGTCGAGTTGCTGAGTGTTAATGGTGTAAAATTCAGGGCGACAGATGGTTTTCCGGAAACAGGGTTTGATGGTGCAAAATTCACGCTGTTACTAACCCATAATATGAAAAATACGGATTATAATTGGACGGCTGGGATTTATGGAATTAATGTTGACAGTAATGGAGAAGTAACATTATCTGTGCTGATAAGAAGTGAAGTTACTATTACCGGGAAACCCAAGAATGGTAAAGGGAATGATGTTGTATTTAAATTCAAGATTAAAAAATGGTTTACTAGTTTAGGTGCTACCAGTAGTAATACCTGGGATATCATAAACACTTCATGTAGCTATGGTCAAATGCCGTCATCTTTAGAATTAGCGCAGCGGCCAAGCGGTGGGGTAGTACCGCGAAAAGTAGGTACGTTGTGGGGCGAATATGGTAATTTAAAAACTTATGGGAACGCTTTTAGCGGTACGGATTATTGGACAAGCACTCAGCTCATGGGAGTACACGAGAAATTTAATCCTGAAACTGGTATATCAGAGCTTGGGACAGGAAAGTCTTCTGGCTTGTGCGTAGAGTATTATTAACGAAGTAATTACTAAATTGCCCTGCATCAGCAGGGCAATTTATATTCGTTATTACGCAGAAGTACGCATCATACCAATAGTATTAAATTCGTTTTTTACACTGAGTAAACGGGGGTCATGAAGCAAAACATTTGACCATAAATCATTCTCTTTAATTAATTGTTGCCAGCGCTTTTCATATTCTTTCTTACCATAAACAGTGTAAATTAACGGCAAGATCACACCATTGATTTTGTTAGTGTTAATATTTGCCAGTAACTTCATAATGTCATTTTTTATAGATGCGCCATAGATCAGAAACTTCGTATAAAGCGAGTTAACGCAGGTGTAATCAAGACCATGTTCAGGCTCAAGTTTAAGCAATAAACTTTTGGCTTTGTCATTATGTCCTTTCAGTGCCATGAACATAGCCAGAATAGAGGTAATAATTGGATTATTACAGGTGTTTTGACTGTTAAGATTTAATGCAAAAGATATCGCGTTATCGAGGGGGGATGTGTAATAAAGTATAATTAATTTAAGAATGCTTATGCCCATTTTATTGGGTTCAAGAGCAATGCTTTTTTCTATTAAATTAAATGCTCTTGCTAGGTCACCGTTCAAAAAACATAGCAGAGACTGATAATAATAAACGTCTGGCGAATTAGGTTTGAGTAAATGTGCTTGCTTAAATAGCACATTAGACACTGAATGTTCATCTTTTAGCCCACTGATTAAACCCAGTAAACCCAATGCCTGAGAATTTGAAGGGTTAATTTCCAGAGCCTTTTCAATGGAGGTTACTGCCGTAGTTATTGCTTGTTTTTGTTCACTGATTCCAAGGAGTGCTAATGATATATGGCATTCCGCCAGGCAACAGTAGGGCAAGGTATTTTGCGGTTGCGTACTCACACAATCTCTAAATATTACTAATGCTCGTTTCAAACTTTCTGGTGTATAACGGTACATTTCCATCCTGCCATTCATATACATAACAGCAGAATCCAGAGATGGCATTTGTTGTGTATTAATAGATTTAAAATTAATGTTGGGTATTTTTTCAATAAGAATATTAATTACTTGTGATAATAATACGGAAAGAGGATTATCGGGGTTGAAATCAATACTTTGATGATCAATCAATTTATGCGTTCTGGCATGGATTAACTCAATAAATAAACGCCAGTTTTTACCATAGTGAACGACCTGACCCATAATATAATATTCTGGACCTATTTTATTGATAAACTGATGGATGGTGGAGAAATCACTGGCCTCATTTGTTACCGAAGCGGGTAAAATATCTAAACCACAAAAAGCATATTTTGAAAGGCCCTGGACAAGTTCGTAATGGAGTTTTAGAACATTGATCGAACCTTCAGTACGAAAGGGAAAAACGGCAAGAGTGGTGGTCGACTTTACCGGTTCATTATCGGTCACAATCACAATAGGTACAGTAAAACGGTATCCACGACCATAGACCGTTTCGATATACTTACACTGTTTATTCTCATGCAAAAGTTTGCGCAATGCATAAATACATCGTGTTAGAGATTCATCACTGGCAACACTCGCGCTCCAGACCTTATCGATAATCTCTTCTTTGCTAACAATTTCACCGTCAGCATTAAGTAATAGAATGATAACGCCAAGTTCTTTCGGGGGAATATGATATTCTTTGTTTTTGAATAATAATATTCCATTGTTTTTTAATACAAAGTCGCCAAATATATATTGTTGTGTATTATTTTTTCCATGTTGCAGTTGCATAGAACGCTCCTTCCGTTTTCTCTATTCATAGTATTAATTTGATTAATATAAAATAAAGTATTGGCAGAATTGCTCTATCAAAAAACGCTCATTTTGTAAGATTGTGATGAAGAAATGAATGAAAGCTGATGCTTAATAATATGAAACGCTGGTCCCATTTTTCGGGACCAGATAGTGGGCGATAATTGTGGGTATTACTTAATCAGAAACGTAAATAATCTTTCGCTGAATCAAACAACGCAGTAATGGTTGAAGATAATAATTTGATAATTGTATCGTAGGTGGAGTTGGCTGTACTGTATTTAGTCGTGATAACCTGCACGTCGGTTTTCATGTTTTCTGTCTGGCCGTTATAACCCGCCAGCCATGCCTGGTATTCAGCTGTGCTTATTTCATAACCGGTGAATTCTTTAGATATATTTTTTTCCTTCCCTTTATCGTCCCTATGCACCATTGAGTCTGAAGACTGACTCATACTGTCAATAATCTGAGGGTTGGGAATAATAACATACAGACCGCTACCTTGCGGTTCAACTTCGACAATCGGAGAAGGTGTGCGGTGTTTGGGATCGGGTGGAATTACCGGAAGTCCTAAAGCGGCGCACCATTTTTCTGCTTCTTCTAGTGGTACACCAATTTTGTCAGCAGGTGCCGGAGGGTATAAAACATAGTCTGGATTGTAATGATAGTGGAAATCACCATTAGGATATTTATCGATATAATAAAAATGCATCAAGGCTTTTTGTAATGCATTGACGTCAAAAACTATCGCATCGCCTTTTTTATTAGAGTGAGTCCATTTTCCCATATTGCTTTGGATATGTTCACTGAAGTCCTGCCAGTATGCGCTCATTATCTCAACGCTATTTGCATAGATTTCGAGGTAGTCGCTACCGAGCACACTCATCAAATCAGCAATATCACTGCATATATATTTATCACTTTTAAATTCGTTTGAACTACTGGCCGTTAAAGTACTGCTGGTTGCTGAACTTCTCATTTCAGGCACAGAACTGTCTAAAGAAGCGATAGCGTGATTTAAGGTACCTTTGGTCGTTGCCATTGCACTTGACCCGGTTGTGTTGTGAGCAACGTTAGCCAGGGTTTTTCTCACAGAGTTATGCAGGGTCAATATTGTAGCGGTATCCTTTAATTTTACGTCAATAGTATTAACATTTTCTGTAAGCTGCAGAACGTTTTTTATCAGCAAATAACTTTCGTGTAAGAGCGCGGATCCTTTCTCTGACAGGTTCTCAGTTGGGAAATTTCTGAGCATGTTTTTAACGAAGTTAAGCTGTATGTCATGCTGGCATTTCCAGTCTTCATTTCGCGGGCCACGTTCACTGACTAAAGTTGATAGTTTTTCAACATCTTTCTTGAGCATAGCGCCAATATTATTATCCTTACTGGCGCTGTTATGCAAATTACCCTCGCTTTTGCTGTTTCCCAGTTGATGAGGCTCCTCACTTTGCGAGGATGCCTCTTGAAGAGGAATGTTTGCATTCTGCTGACGTAGAATATCTATATTTAAATTATTATCTTTATTAATCATGTGTCATTCCTCCTTAAATATAAGAAACTATTATTGCAATAATTTATGAGCGAATTCCTTGAACAATAGCACTATCAGTATCAATAATGGTTTGTATTATTTGCTGTAATAAATTGAGTGCCTGATCTCTTCCTTGAACATCACGATTAATTTGATCCAGATAGCTACTCATAACTGAATGCATGACATTTTTAGCCTGTTCAACAATGTCTTTTTCTGCATGAGTAGTACTTTCTAGAATTCTAAGTGATGCTTGAGTTGATTGATTAACAAGCTGTGAAAGTACATCTGCTTTACCTATAGTAAAATATTTATTATATTTTCTGTTATGTTTTATACTAATACGCTCGTTTTTATCTCTAATTTTTTCTTCCGTAGTTTCTTTTTCTTTATCGTAATATTTCAGGGTCTCTTCTTTTTGTTCTTCATCAAGTGTTGTATCTTTCGTTGTTGTTTTTATTTCTTCATCTATTTGCTTGAGATAAGCTTGTTGATCTTGAACTTCCCTTTTTAATCCTCGCTGTGTTTTATCATCAGTTCCACTGATAGTGTGCTTCTGATCAGGTGTAAGGGTTTGCATCTTTTCGGGATGGCTTCTGAAATTTGCTACAACAGATGCTGCAGCTCCAGCTGCGCCAACTGTTGACCCGGCAAGAACACCTGCCGAACTTGCCATTGTGGCGTGTACGGTTTCTGTTTTCTGATACTGGACAAGTTGTTCAAAAACGTTGCTCATAATAGCCTCAGACATAGCAGAGGCTTTATACATTGATGTGAATACCCTTAAAAATTCCTCCATAACAGCCTGTTGTCGCATGGTCAAATTATCTAGCATATCAAGGATATTATATTTAGATATTTTAATAGAACTCTGTTCTGCAGAACTGCTTGATTGACTGGATGAAATTGTAGCTTGGTCAAGGTCACCCCTCAAATTATCTAGCGTACTCCTTGAGTAATTAAGATTATCCAATAGTTTTACTCTTAGTTCCGGACAGACTTCTCTGTCTGTATTTTTTAATATTATAAACTGAGAGCTTATGTCATGATTAATATCTTTAAGGTTATAGTATTGCACAATTTTATTATCATTTGGTATGTTGTTTTTTTTACTATAATCTCTATCAAAGATTGTTTTATCAAGACTGTTAATATTAGATGTGCTGGTCGCATTTTTAATTTCATAGGTGGCCATGTTAAAACCCTCTTATACGATAGAATGGGAAGCAAATTTTAAGGCTTCAGTTCGGTGTTGTAATACTCTTACCATCTGGCTTACCTCTTGTTCGACGGTTTTATCCACCCTTTGCAATACTGAAAGCATTTGTTCACGCGTTTTTGATAGATTACTCATGTCCTGTTGTAAAATTGCCATGTCGGCAGAGTTTCCAGCAACAAAACAATTCATCGTCGATGTTGCTATTGCACAGATGAGTAAGCCTATTTTCTCCAGGCCATTACTTATTTTGGCAATCAACTTCAACACTACGGCTGATGTTTGTAGCACGCTGCATACGCTGTCTAATACCTTTATAATATTTTTTGAAACTGAATTAATAATTGATTCAATGGTTGATTTTATAGTGCTTGTTATTTCTTTGGTGACTTCTTCGGCGGCTGTTTTTGATAATGCAGAAACAACGGCCCCTATTGCTACAGAACATATTACAGCTGCACCAATCATTACTGTCGCCATGACAATAGAAGCGGCTGCACTTGCGTAAATACTTTTAACCAGTTCAATCGTATTTTGATCGACACCAATAACGTCCAGAAGCGCGGTGATTGCGAGCAGAGTGGGATCAACTGTTTTAATCGCAGCCGAAAGACCTTCAACAACTTTCCCTAAAATCCAGCCGGTAGCCGTGGTGCCCAGAGCGATTTGACAAGTGATATCTACACCTAATACTACTGCGCCCGCTATTCCTCCAATAAGTGCCAATGCACCCGCAATACTTGAACCACCACTTGGAACTGCAGCAAGAAGACCAACAACAATTAAGACTGCGCTTACGGCAAAGGTAACTACAGTTACACACTCATTAACGATTTTTAAAACTTTAGTCGTGGTAGTATATTTACGCGCTGTTTCATTGAGTTTATTTTCCCTGACATGGTTAATCTCTTTCATTACCTCAGATTGATTTTTAATAGAGTCGCAATTGGTATCACCAATAACTTCCATTACTGAAGTAATCAAAAGGATAAATGTGGCTGTCGCGTTTCTATTTTTCTGGTTTTCCTGTGTCAGGCAAATATTGGTGGTGAAGTTATTAATCTGTTCTTGCTGTTGAATTTCGTCAAAAATTTCCATACTTTGGCCGATCGCAGCATCAGCATCCATAATGGCTGTATTTAACGATTGCTCAGCTAACGATTTTTTTTGTAATGACAGCGTGAGTGTTTTTTCAGCCGCATTTTTTTGCGTCAGTACTTTATTATATTGCGGATCGCCAGGTTGCAGTTGTGACAGCTCTTGATTCAATGTGTTGACTTTTTTCTCCAGCGATTGCACCTTTTTATCGACCGCATTGTAATTATTATTGGCCTGATGCATGATATCGTCGGCTTTTTGCGCATCATCTAATGATGAGGAGTAAGCGTCACTTAATTCACGAAACTTATTATGTGCCATTTCGTGTCGAAGCAGGGTGCTGTCAAGGTTATTATGCAATCGTTTTGTAATATCCTGATCGGCAATGCCTGTTAAATTACCCAAAATCATTGTCAGGCGGGCATCATTCGTCTTTGCTGTAGTGGCGTTGTCTGAATCTGAAACCTGTATTTCAGGCGGAGCAAGCATCGGTTTGTTTTCAAGACGAGCGCGAATATCGTTATCAAGGGATTTCGGGTTTTTATTAAGCCGCATGGGATCAACTTGCGTTTTGCTGCTGTCCTGCAGTCTTTTTTCCGCATCGCTATACTGTGTACGCAATGTTTCACTGATTTGTTCAAACGTGATCGTTTGTCCCGTAATCGGTGCCGACATAATTCACCTCCTTTTTAAGCTATCATCGGGTGTAATTAATTCTTTTTTATTTAACTCATGGCAGATGTTTATTCCCATCTAAAATGGCATCAACGGGAAAGTAAGTAATGTGTTTATTGTTATTCTTCTCATTTATTTTATCGCCATGGTTATTTTTTAAATCAACCGTGGCTTCCTCATGATATTTCCTGGCTAACTCTTCAGACGTAAAAGAAGCGTTTTTTCCATTTATGTTCATTTTGCCGACTCACTCTGTTTGAACTTCCTCTTCGGTATTGGCTGTCAAAAGTTCAAGATAAGCAGTAGCCATCTCTTTAATTTTTTCATTTTGACTATAGGTTACGACAGTATTAAATAACTCAGTGGCCATTTTAATGTTTTTTAAGCCCATCTGGCATTGACCCATATAATAAACCAAAGAGAAATCGTTATCGGGAGATAGCATTAAACAGATATGATACATGTCGAATGCCTTTTGATAATCTTTCTTCAATTGACAGACGGCGGCATATCCTTTTAGATAGTTATAATTTTGGAAATCATAAATACAGAGAAATTTAAAAAAGAGTTCAGCTTCGTCAAGTCTTCCTTTTTCATAAAAGTTATAAGCGTAAGCATAAACGCCTTCAAGGGTATCCGGGGTTATGCCATGCAGCTCTGCAAGCGTTGCTCCCATACCTAATGCACGTTCGAACTTACTGGCAATTTCTTTATTTTCTTCTAAATCCAGATTTGTGCTTTCCATCTCTACTCTCTCCTTTCGAACATTCTTTGTTCAGACTTCACCATTTTTTAGAGGGTGGTGATATCAAAATTCGCTCATTTTTATGCCCATCCGTTGGGCTTCGTTTTCTGCATTAAAAACAAGTATTGTTTCAATGAGATAAGATTTTCTATGTGATGAAATGAAAATAATGTAGAGGGAAATTTATCCACAATCCTGATGAACGGGTTCAATTTTGATTGGAATTTGAAAAAGCAGGTGATTTACTGATGTGCGAGCTTAAGTCAGCGGCTGCTGGCCTGAGCGCGGAGGTGTGCGAAATTCACATATCCGGGCATTCCACCTTACCCAGCGCTTCCCAGTAGTTATTCTGATTATTACGCTCCATCGCCACAATAGCTTCGCGGATATGTTGTTTGTTACTCTCATCAGACAACATTAATTTTTCCCACGCTTCGTCTGATAATGACGCCTGTGGCGTGCAAATTTTACGTAAATCTTGCAATACCGTGGTTTTCTCTTTTGCCGACTGTAGCGAGCTGAATGGCGACTCGGCCTGAGAAATGGCTGGAAAAGTCAGGAATACGGTAATCATGAGTAGCATCGTTGGCTTCATAGCGGCAACCTTCTGCAAATGTGCATCGAATGAAGCATAAGTGTAGTTTGCTTTTACCGCTCTCATCATGCTGTACGAAAGGTGTTTGCGTGGTCAGTAAGAAGTGCCAGTTTTTTATACCTTTTTCTTCTATTCGATAGCTTTTCGTTTTTTAAATCGTAGTGATCTTGCCATTATAGTCAGTTAATGATTAAAAAAGGATAAAAAATGAAACTGACAACACATCATCTACGGGCGGGGGCCGCATTATTGCTGGCAGGAATTCTGCTGGCAGGTTGCGACCAGAGTAGCAGCGATGCAAAACACATTAAAG
>OGUN01001429.1_pt1 | contig 16688 bp, 16 predicted proteins | sample 1553621 | NCBI WGS metagenome assembly OGUN01 (sample SAMEA2580300, study PRJEB22360) | human gut metagenome | biome: human gut; feature: human-associated habitat; material: faeces | place: Denmark | collected 2008/2010
GAGCCGAGGCCTTTTGCGTTGGGTGGTTGCTGTCGGTGGCGAACTAGAACAGGAAGCCGATGGCGATGAGGGCGATGCTGACGATGAGCACGGCGATGTCCAGACCCTTGATGGGATAGCGCTTGTACGAGCTGGCGCGCGTACGCAGATAGAAGCCGCGCTGTTCTGCCGCCAAGGCTGTGGCATCGGTCTTGCCCACGCTCGAGATGAGCAGTGGCACGCACAGTGGCAGCATGAGCTTAAGCTTCTTGATGGGGTTCTTGGTGTCGTACTCGACGCCGCGTGCGGTCTGCGCCTCCATGATGGCGTTCATCTCCTGACCAAACACCGGCACAAAGCGCAGCGCCGTGGTAAAGGTGAAGGCATAGCGATACGGTACGTGCAGCACCTCGACGCAGGCGTTGGCAAGGTCGTTGAGCTTGGTCACCATGAGCATGAGGATGAGTGGTAACGCCACACCCAGTAGGCGCAGACAGGCCTTCGATCCTGTGATGAGGCCCGTGTCGGTGATAAAGCCCCACACCACGTTGCCATCGCGCATAAAGGCCAGCTGGAGCACCAGCATGATAAGCGCGAGCGGGATCAGCAACTTGAGCAGCGAGAACAGACGGTCGACGACGCCGGCATAGGCACCCAGCGCAAGGGTGAGTGCCAAAAAGCCCAGCAGCGCCACGTAGGTGTCGGACAAGAAGATGCCGACGATGATGGCGGCGGCGAGGCCCAGTTTGACGACGGGGTTCAGGCGATGCAGTAGCGTATCGCCCGGCATGTAGTCGATGACGTTAACCACGGTGGACCATCTCCTTGGTAATTCGAACGACATCGGTGACCTCGCTCACCTGCGCAAAAGCGGGCGAGACGGAAGATGCCAGACGGCGCGAGAGTTCAATAACCTGGGGAGGCTCCACGTAGGCACGCCGCATGAGATCGATGTTCGAGAATAGCTCGTGCGTGCGGCCGCGGTCGAGGATGCAGCCGTCGGCCATTACCACGATGCGCTCGGCAAAGTCGGAGACGACTTCCATGTCGTGGCAGACCATGATTACGGCGCAGCCGCGCTCGGCCATGGTACGCACGGTTTCCATGACGGTCATGCACTCGCGGTAGTCAAGGCCGCTCGTGGGCTCGTCGAGCACGACGATTTTGGGCTCTACGACCACGACGGAGGCGAGTGCCACCATCTGGCGCTGGCCGCGCGACAGCGAGAAGGGCGCCTCGTCGGCAGGCAGGCCAAAGCGGTCGATGACGAGTTGAGCACGACGCAGAGCCTCGGTGCGGTCGATGCCGGCAAGCTCCAGGCCAAAGGCGACCTCGTCGAGCACGGTGTCCTTGCAGATCTGGCGGTCGGGGTTTTGGAAGAGCGTTGCGACCTCGCGGGCGATACGGCTCGTGGGGACCGCGGCAGTATCCAGGCCCGTAACGCGCACGCTGCCCGAGGCGGGCTTAAGCAGGCCCGTGAGCAGCTTGGTGAGCGTGGTCTTGCCGGCACCGTTCTGGCCGACGATGCCCACGAGCTCGCCAGGATAGAGCGTCAGGCTAAGGTCGTGTACGGCGGCGCCGCCATTGGGATAGGCAAACTCAACATGGTCGAAGGTGAGCACGGGTTCGGCGTCCTTGGCATGAGGACGCAACGACGGTGCATGCGGGGAACCGGTGGGCGCCTGGGCTTCGATGGCTGCGTGTGCGGGGTCGACGATGCCCGAAATCAGGCGTTCGGCCTCATCGACATCCAAGCAAGGGGTACCGCTTACCAGACCATCGGCCTCGAGGCTATTGAAGATACGCGTGACGCGAGGGCAGTCGACGCCGATGGCACGGAGCTCGTCGGTATGTGCGAAGACCTCGTGTGGCTCGCCCTGCAGCGCGATTTCGCCATGGTTGAGCACGAGCACGCGGTTGCAGTACTCCGAGAGCAGGGCGACCTTTTGCTCAACGACGACGATGGTGATTCCAAGTGCGCGGTTTGCCTCACGCAGCGTCTCGAAGACCAACGTGGAGCTGGCGGGGTCGAGTGCCGCGGTGGGCTCGTCGAGAACCAAGACGCGCGGGCGCATGGCGAGGATGGCGGCGATGGCTACCTTTTGCTTCTGTCCGCCCGAGAGGGTTGCGATCTCGCGGTCGCGCAGGTCGCTGATGCCGACGGTCTCGAGCGTTTCGCTCACGCGCTGCTCGATCTGGTCGTGGGGAACGCCAAAGTTCTCGAGGCCAAAGAGCATCTCGTCCTCGACGACCGAAGCGACCATCTGCGTGTCGATATCCTGCAGCACACTGCCGACGATTTGCGACACGTCGGTGAGCGAGACTTCGCAGGTGTCGTGGCCGTCGACCATGACGGACCCAAAGAACGTGCCGGTGTAGTGGTGGGGCACGGCGCCCGACAGACAGGCGGCAAGCGTGGACTTGCCGGCGCCCGAGGGCCCGATGATGCCGATGAAATCTCCCTTGTTCACGCTGAGCGAGATGTGGCTGAGCGCCTGCTCGGTCTGCGTGCCATAGGAGAACGAGACATCGTCGACGTTGATGATCGTTTCCATGGATACCTTTCATAGTCATTGGGGACGTTCTTAAATGACTAGTCGTTTAAGAACGTCCCCAAGAGCTAGCCGTTTGGGACAGTCTTTGGTGGTGAAGCACGGAGACGGCTTTACGAGGGGCCTCAGGTTGGCGTGAAAGAGGAGCGAAGCGTACTTGGGTACGCGAGCGACGAATGAACGCCAAGATGGGGTGGCTCGTAAAGCCGAGCGGGTTAGTTGAGCTTCAGGGCCTTCTGGATGGGCAGATAGAGGGCGCCGACCAGAATGGCGTTAAAGACGGCGGTCATGGCGACGACGGGCAGCATGGCGGCGGCGAGCTCGCCGACCACGCCGAGCATGGCCATCTTGATGATCATGAAGATGACGCCGGAGACAAAGGTGGTCAGGAAGGTTGCGACAATGGCGATGGCGGGCTTGACCTGACCGTTCTTGCCGGCGGCGTTGACGATGCCGGCCATGAGCATGGCGGCGATGCCCTCGGCGGCAAAATCGACGAACGGCGAAGTGGTGGTGATCTGGATCACGGCAGCCGAGATGAGGCCAATGACGAGCGCCTGGCCGATGTTGGGACGAACGACCAGGATGGTGAGGCAGAAGGCCGAGATGATGAACTCGGGGCTGATCATGCCGCCCGAGATGCCCGAGATGGCCTTGCCGACGGTGAAGTTGAGGATGAAGCCGGCGGCGAGCAGGACGAGAGCGCGGACGTCGAGTTTGCCGCGGTCGGCGGTCTGGACGGTGCGGGGCTGGGTGGCGGTGGTGTTCTGAGACATGGTGAAAATCCTTTCTGAAGGGAAGCGCAGGGGAAAAGCGGAGGCGCGTGATGCGAATGCGATCGGGCTCGAGATAGAAAAAGGCCCCCGGTCGAAACCGGAGGCCTTCCAATCACCTAGAGCGCAAAAACAGGCGTGAGGGACTCACTGTCGACCGATCGTATTCGCATCACGCCACCACCAGTTGTTGAGAGACTTCATCGTGTTCTTCATCTTGGTGGCTCCTTTCGTGATGCCGTGGCGCGGTCGCACCTTGTTGCTGTTGCGCTGCACTATAGCACAGCAAAGTGTGTGCGGGGAAATCTTTTTTGAAAAGATTTCAGCGGTGTTTCCCGCCGGTCAAAAAGGCGGGCGGGACGAACCGTGCCATCCCGCCCGCACCAGTGAGGGATTACTCCTTGTTGCGGCGATAGAGGATATAACCGCCTGCGGAGATGACGGCAACGCCAGCGATGGCGAATGCGGCCACCATGCGGTCATCAAAACGATCGCCAGTGGTGGGCAGGTCGCCCTTGGTGTTCGTCTTGTTGGTGGTTACCGTGGTCGTGGTATCCGACTTACCAGGCTTCTCGGGCTTGGTGGCGGGCTGCTCGGGCTTAGCGGGCTGCTCAGGCTTGCTGGGCTGATCCGGGGTACCGGGCTGTTCGGGCTTACCGGGCTGCTCGGGAGTGCCGGGCTGATCCGGGGTGACCGGGTCGGTGGCAAGGGCGTCCTTGGCGTAGGTGATGGACTCCTTGAGGCCCTTGGTCTCGGTGTTCAGGTCGCTCGGGGTGAAGCGCTCGTCAAAGTTTCCGGCCTTCTGATAAGCGCGCATCTCCTGGAGCAGGGCCTTGCACTTCTTGTAGGTGTTCTCGGTGGCAGCCTTGCCTGCCTTGTTGGCCAGAGCGGTGCGACCCTCGGTGGTCGTCTCGGCCAGCATAGCGGCGTCAACTTCCTTGTTCTGCTCGATGAGCTCGTTCTGGAGCGCGTCGAGGTAGGTGCGGACACTGGTACCAAGGGTGTCAGGGTTCTCAAAGCAGAGCGAGCTGATGTCCATGAGGACGTAGTTAATGGAGTTCTCGGGCTCCTCGTTGTACACGACGTCTTTCGCATTGCAGTGGTCGAAGGAGACGGTCTGATCGCTGAAGTAGGGGCTAACTTCAGTTATCAGAGCGGAGTACAGCGGGATGGCGACAGAGTACGCGGCACGGGAGAGCATTTCCCACTGGATGGTAGCGACTTCGGGATCATACCCGCGACGAATCTGGAAGAGATTGATCTCGGTGTTGCGCTCGCTGCCGATGCAATAAACGCCATCAGTGTTCGCGTTGAGACCAGGGACGTTCTCTCCGCGGTTGCCGAAGGCACGAATCAGCTCAAAGGTGCTCCAACCAGACTTGCCAGGCTTGAAGAACAGAGGCTGGATTTCGCTGACCATAGCTCCCTTTTGGACGGGTTTTCCATCCTTATCGGTGATAGTTTTAATTTCGTAATCCGTGCCTTCGGTCAGCTGACTAGCAAAATAATGGCGGCCTTGCACATAGCGGGACCATTGGTTAACGCCAGAATCGGCGAGGCTTTCGCCATACGTTTGGGCGACATCGAATTTACCGTCAGCGGAGTATTTGGCGAAACCCTTCTCCACGGGCATGGACTCGATGTCCTTGGAGTGCAGGCAGTTCTCAGTATCGTTCAGGTCGACATCGTAGTTGAGGCTGCCGATGTTGGGGTTGAGCGAGGCGATGTCGTCGGTGAGCCTCATGGCGATCCACTGATGGCCGGAAAGTGCGGCAAACAGCCAGGTCTCGGTGTTGTCGGCGATGATGATCTGGTCGTTGGAGCAGACGCCCTGCTCGTCGATCAGGCTGCCGATGAGCTCGACGCCCTCGCGGGCCGTGGCGCTCTCGCCCAGGATGACGCTGGCATAGCTGTACTCGCCAATGCCAGTCTCCTCGGTGATGGGGTCGGCCTCTTCGGCCTTCTCGTTATAGGAGGTGCTTAACGTGGCAGAGCAGGAGACGCCCTTCTCGTTGATGCCGGCCTCGGAATATGCGTCGTAGCGATCTTCCCACTGCGAGGGGTTGTCGCGAACGAAGGTGTAGCGGTAGGTTGCGCCCTTGGACTTGTACTCAAAACCGGACTCGACCGAGGTGTACTCGTTGCCGTCCTTGTGTGCGGGCTCAATGCCAAAGTGCTTGACATAGCGCGGACCGAAGTCCTCGGAACGGCCGTAGTACGTGTTGCCGTCTGCCGTGAGCTTGCTGCCCATGTAGATCTGGGTGCAGGCGAGTGCCGAAGTCGGCATGGCCATGATGGCCGCTGCTCCAAACGCAAGGCCGCAGCCGAGCTTCTTGAGCGTGTTGACAGGATGAGTAAACCTCATAATCCCTCCCAACTGTTGAAACCCCGCGAAACCGTACGGAGTTTCAGCTAATAAATACATCTATTAGCCTAAAGGAAGTGTAAAGAGTATTCACTCGACAACAGCTTTTACTCGATGAGCGTGTGGAAATATACGATGAACGGATAATAATACTCATTTTATGGCTTTAGTTAAATAAAGGCACCCTGCATTTACTGTAGCTGAATAAAGCATTAGACGGCGCTCAAAAAGAAAACTCTCCCGCTGTTTAGGATTTGCATAAACAGCGGGAGAGTCGATAACTGGATGAATATCATGCCAATATGGAATTACTTCTTCCGGCGGTGGATCACGTTGATCGCATAGCCGACGAGCATGGCCAAAACGATGATGATAAAGCCGAGCAGGGGATTGTCGTTCATAGGGTCCTCCTATTTTCCGAGCGGGGAGAATTCGTCGACGATGAGGTCGAGGCATTGCGGAAGCGCGCGGGCTCCAAAGACGCCCGAATTGCTGGAGATAATCTCGCCATCGAACTGCATGCCCAGCGACGGCGTGCAGGTGATCTTGGCTTCCTTGGTCTGGATGATTTTGAACTGCGGGCGGCCGAGCACCTTGCCGGCGGGGTCGAGCGCGGCGGTAATCACGGTGGGCAGCAGCTGCACGGTGCGCACGGGCTCGATGACTGCGATGTCCACCATGCCGTCGTTCATGCGGCAGTCGGGGAACAGATTGATGTCGTTTTGGATGACCGAGGTGTTGCCTGCCATGCAGCAGATGCCGTCGAGCTCCTCGACAATGCCGTCATGCTCAATTGTAAAGTGCGCCACCGTGGGATTGGGCGTGGCGAGCGCGGACAGGAAGTAGGCGATCTCACCGATGTCGTTTTTGGTGGCGGTGATGCCCACGCCGTCCTTCAGCCCGAGCCGGCGATGATGATGAAGCCATGACGCTTCTCGTTGCCGTTCTCGTCGAGCCAAAAGAGCTCGCCCATGTCTGCCTTGACGGTGCGGCCGGCGCGGCAGGCCTTGGCGAGTGCCGCCGCCTCGGGGGCATTGCCGATGTTGTTGAAGAACAGGCAGGCCGTGCCAGAGGGGAAGACGAGTGTGGGGACGCCGCATCCGCGCATCTGGTCGAGCACGTTGGAGACGGTGCCGTCGCCGCCCGAGACCACCACGCGATCGAACTCGCGCACGTCCGCCACGGCGTCCTCGGGCTCCATGCCATCGCCGATAAAGCGCATCACGACCTCGTCGCCGCCCTGTGCGAGGGCGTGCGTGAATGCGTAGATTTCATCTGAGCTGGGGCCCGATGCCGGGTTGTGGATGATAAGGCAGCGCATACTTACGTTCCCGTTCTGTGACTAACCGAGTATAGTTGTAAGGCAATGCCGATATCCTACCCGTGTTTTTCGGGCCTAACCTTATTCGATGGGTTGATATGTACATTTCCACACATCAGGCTCTACTCGACTTTTGCCAGCGCGCCCGCGAGTTCGACGCGATTGCCGTCGATACCGAGTTTTTGCGCGAGCGCACGTTCCATCCGCGTCTGTGCCTGGTTCAGATTGCCACCCCTGCCGAGAGCGTCGCAATCGACCCCCTGGTGATCGACGATCTGTCGCCGCTCGCCGAGCTCATGGCCGACGAGAGCGTGACCAAGGTGTTCCACGCCTGCTCGCAGGACATGGAGGTTATGCTCCATACCGTGGGCGTGCTGCCGCGTCCTATTTTTGACACGCAGGTCGCCGCCGCCTTTTTGGGCGAGCGCCAGCAGATTTCGTACGGCGCGCTCGTGCAGACGTTTTGCGGCGTATCGCTGCCCAAGACTGAATCGCTGACCGACTGGTCGCGGCGCCCGCTGACCGACAAGCAGATTGAGTACGCGATTGATGACGTCAAGTACCTGATCGTCGCCTATACCGAGATGATGAGCCGCCTGCGCGAACTGGGCCGCGTGGACTGGGTGCTCGACGAGCTACGCCCACTGGCCGACGAGTCGCACTATCGCGCCGACCGTCACGAGGCATTCCGTAAGGTCAAGCGCATCAACTCGTGCAGCCGCCATCAGCTGGGCATCGCGCGCGAGCTTGCCGCTTGGCGCGAGGACCGTGCCGAGCGACGCAACATCCCGCGCAAGTGGGTCATGTCCGACGATACGCTGTTGGCGCTCGTCAAGCGCAATCCCGTGCGCGTCGAGGAGTTCCGCAGCATTCGCGGTACCGATCAGTTGGGGGAGCGCGACGTGGACGGTGCGCTCATGGCCATCAAGCGCGGCGCAAGCTGCCCGCACGATCGCCTGCCGCTCATGGTGCGCGGGCATCGCCAGATCTCGCCGGAGCTGGAGAGCGTGACGGACCTGATGTATGCGCTCATTCGCCTGGTTGCCGAGCGCTCGGGCGTGGCAACCTCAGTCATTGCCTCGCGCGATGATCTGGCTGACTACATTGAGCATCCCGAGCAGAGCCCCCTGCGCGAAGGCTGGCGCTTTGAGCTCGTGGGCTCGCGCCTGGACGATCTGCTATCGGGCAACATGGGACTCACCGTGAAGGACGGCAAAATCGAGCTACTGTAGGGAAGCCTAACCGCCTGAGTGGGTAGAATGCCTCCAACGTGTAACTCGATTCGGAGGAATTCGCATGCCTTATTACTATGGATACGGCTTTGGTATCGACCCGCTGTACCTGCTGGTTGTTCTTGTCTGTACGGTGCTCGGTCTTGCCGCACAGAGCTATATCAACTCGACGTACAAGACGTGGTCCAAGGTTCGCTCGGACGGCGATACGGGCGCTGCGGTTGCTCGCCGCATGCTCGACGCCAACGGTTGCAACGCCGTGGGCATCAAAGGCGTTGCCGGCGAGCTCACCGATCACTACAACCCGCAGGATAACAATCTGTATCTCTCGGACGCCAACCGTTCGGGTGGATCGGTCGCAAGCGTTGCCGTCGCCTGTCACGAGGCGGGCCATGCCGCCCAGCGTCAAAGCGGCTACGCCATGATGCAGGTGCGCAGCGCCCTCGTGCCCGTCGTCAACTTTACCCAGAACACTTGGACCATCGTGCTGCTTATGGGCCTGTTCATGAACATCGCGGGGCTCACGACTCTCGCGTTGATCTTCTTCTCGTTTAGCGTGTTGTTCCAGCTGGTTACGCTGCCGGTCGAGATCGATGCCAGCCGCCGCGCTGTGGCCTACATTGAGCAGTCGGGCATGAGCTCCAAGCAGGTCAACGGTGCCAAGAAGGTGCTGACGGCAGCTGCGCTTACCTATGTGGCAGCGGCGCTCACCTCGATTATTCAGCTGCTCTACCTTATGGCTCGCTACAACAGAAACTCCAACCGATAACAAATGGGACTGACAAAGCGCCGCGGGGATTTGTGTCCCAGCGGCGCTGTACTATGTGTGGGACTTGAATTTGCGCAGGGCCGGAGCCCATGTGCACGATGACGAAAGGAGGCTGCGTGGCAGGCTGGAATCTAACCGGCAACAGCGTTTCCGCCGAGTTCGACGGGTCGGACGAGCAGGAGCGCAAAGAGCTCAGCGTGAGCCAGGCGGTCGAGATCGCCGCTGGTGCGCTCGATGCGATTCCGCAGCTGAGCGTCCTGGGCGAGGTCACCGGCTTTCGTGGCCCCAATGCCCGAAGCGGCCACTGCTACTTCCAGATCAAGGACGACTCGGCCGTCGTCGATTGCATTATCTGGAAGGGCGCCTATCTCAAGCGCACCTTCGATTTGCGCGATGGTATGCAGGTGAGCTTTAAGGGCAGCTTTAACCTCTACAAGCCCACGGGCCGTATGAGCTTTGTCGCCCGCTCGTTCTCGTTAGCGGGGGAGGGTCTGCTGCGTCAGCAGGTGGCGCAACTGGCCGAAAAGCTACGCCGCGAGGGCCTGATGGACGAAGCGCGCAAGCGCCGCATCCCGGTGTTCTGCTCCCGCGTGGCAGTCGTCACCTCGCTTTCCGGCGCCGTGATCGACGACGTCAAGCGCACATTGCGCCGTCGCAACCCGCTCGTCGAGCTTGTTTGCGTGGGCGCCAAGGTGCAAGGCGAGGGCGCGCCGGCAGAGCTCATTGAGGGCTTGCGCCGCGCCGCTTCCATTACGCCGGCGCCCGACTGTATTTTGCTGGTGCGCGGCGGCGGCTCCTTTGAGGACCTCATGACCTTTAATGACGAGGAGCTTGCCCGCGCGGTGGCGGCTTGTCCTGTGCCCGTGGTGACCGGCATTGGCCATGAGCCCGATACCTCGATTTGCGACATGGTGAGCGACCGACGCGCCTCCACGCCCACGGCGGCGGCAGAATCGGCGTTATGGTGAAGTTTGATGCACCTGCGGATATCGCTGCGAAGGATGGCTTTAAAGCGATGGCGAAGGATGTTGCAATGCAGATTGCGGCAGCCAACCCCACCTATTTGGACAAGCCTGGGATACCTATACGGCTCGCTTGGGTGATGCGCTCGATGCCGCTGCGTGTCGCCCGTGCCTCAACGACCCCACATTTATGGTCGAGCGTCGCGAATCGGAGCTTGCGCTGACTGCCGATCGCCTGTCGGGCGCCATAGTACGCTCGGTCGGGACATTCCGCTCCAACTTTGGGCGCTTGCCCGAGCGTCTGATTACAAGCACCTCGGGGCTCGATGGTAAGCGCCATGCACTCTCGCTTGCGAGTTCCCGTCTGGAGCATCGGGGACGTTCGATGCTCAGCAAACCCGCTTCCGACCTGGGCCGAGCTGCCGCGTCGCTCGATGCCCTGTCGCCGCTCAAGGTACTTGCTCGCGGCTATTCCATCGCGTACAGCGATGATGGTGTGGCTACGAGCGCCAAGACCTTTAAGCCTGGCGACGCCATTCGCGTGCGCATGGCAGACGGCAACGTGGCAGCAACGGTCGATACGGTCGAGTAACCCGCGTTTCATAGCGATAAACCTTTAGGAAAGGAAACAGATATGGCAGAGAAGACCCCGGTCGAGCAGCTTACGTACAAGCAGGCCTCGCAGGAGCTGGAACTCATTATCCGCAGCTTGGAGTCGGGCGACATGGAGCTCGAGGAATCGCTCGAGAGCTACACCCGCGGCGTCGAGCTCCTCAAGAGCCTGCGCACCCGCCTGTCCGATGCCGAGCAGAAGGTCTCGGTGCTTCTTAAGGACGTCGACGGCAACGACGTGCTCGCCGACGGCGAAGCCGCCAACACCGACGACAACCTCTCGTTCTAGCCATCCCGACCAAATATAATTACCTTGGTCTGTGAGAAAGGAACCAACTATGTGCGATTGCATCTTCTGCAAAATTGCCAACCACGAGATCCCCTCGACCGTTGTCTATGAGGATGACCAGGTCATCGCCTTCGACGACCTCAATCCCCAGGCGCCGGTCCATACGCTCGTGATCCCCAAGAAGCATTACAGTGACATCGCCGACAACGTACCTGCCGAGACCATGGGCGCCATGGCTCACGCCATCCAGGAGGTCGCTAAGGCCAAGGGCTTGGAGGACGGTTTCCGCGTCATCTCCAACAAGGGCGTCAACGCCGGCCAGACCGTCATGCACTTCCACATGCACGTTCTCGGTGGCAAGAACCTGGGCGAGAACCTCATCTGAGGGCGCGTAGGCCGTCGACTTGGCTGCCTTTGGAGTAATCTATGCAGCTTTCTCAACTCGAATACCTTCAAGCTGTAGCGAACTATGGCGGCGTGCGCAAAGCAGCTCGCGCCGTTCACGTGAGTCCGCAGGCCGTTTCGTCGGCAATAAAAAAGTTGGAATCTGAGTATCAGATTGTTTTGCTCGACCGATCGGCGGGGGAGGCTGTTTTGTCTCCGGCGGGCAGAGAATTTGCGCGTCGTGCACGCGTGATCCTGGCGCAAGTCGACGATCTCAAAAAGTACGCTCAATCGGGGAACGGCGGCGTTTCGCCCGACGGCCATTTCCGTCTTTACGCCCCCTGTCTTCACGGGCGGGGGCTCCTTTTTTCCGAAAACTGGTACGACTCGTTTGAAAGCTCGCACCCTCAGATTCATCTTGATGTGTGGCATCAGCCAACGGCAACATGCTTTGAATCACTTATACTTGGAATTTCGGACGCGGCTATCTCGTTTGAGGAACCACGGGACAGCGTCCTTTCTTCAAAATATATGGGTGAAAAGGAGCTCAGGGTTCTTTCATGCCCAGCTGGTCATCAATCTGTTGACGCTATGACCATTCGTGAGTTACTGGGCGGCAGGCTCGCTGTTCCCATTAATTTGTCGCCCTGTCTCAATGCAATCAATCAATGTCCCGAAGCTCAGCTGGTTAATTTCCGCTTTCGCGATGTCGAATACGGAAGCAGGGCGCAGGCTGAGTTTCTTCAAGCCGGGGGATTGATATTGAGTTTTTCTGGCTCTTCTCTCGCATCAGATGGATTGGAAGTGAGCGAGTGCTCTATTGAAGGCTCGCATGACGTAGCCTTGCCCATCTACTTTTGCTATCGACAAAATGCCTGGACCGATCGACACCAGACGGTATTTCTTCACCTATTGCGTCATCTTGCTTCGTGAGGCCATTTGGCCTCGTGTTGTCAAGTGAATGTTGACGCCTTGTAACACATGACTGACGGCTTTGCCCTCATGCTTTTCCAAGATTCCGATTCAGATTGTTGACTCTTGGAGGGCGGAGCATGAAAAACCGTACGGTTTTGCTTTATATGACGTTCGTTTTTCTGTCGAACTTCAGCACCATTTTGTATTTTCTGACGGTTTACCTTGAATTCGTCGGATTCTCGATAGTGGCGATTTCTAGCATGATGATTGCATATCAAGTGAGCAAGTTCATCCTCGAAGTTCCCACTGGCTATATTGCTGATAGGTTTGGACGAAAGACAAGCGGTCTCGTTGGCGTCGTGGGGATGCTTGGATACTACGCTGCCCTGCTTCTCGTCCGTTTCCCTCTGCTTTTAATCGGTGCGTTCGCTCTCAAAGGTTTTGCCGTTGCATGTCTGAGCGGATCCATAGAAGCGATTTACATTGACAGCGTCTCTCAGGACCAGCTCGTAAGACTTAATGTCGTTGAGCGATTTGTTTTCTATGCCTCTTATGCCATCTCCGCTTGCGTGGGTGGTTTCATTTCGTCTGTCGGTGCATATCTCATTGGTCTTTCGGCAGATATCATCGCAATGGTGTTGACGTTGGTTGTCGTTGTCTGCATTCCTGAGATGCGAAGAGGGGGCACTGCGGGGGCACCTGAGCGTGGAATTAGCCCGAAGATGATCGGTGCCGCTATTGCGTGTAATGGCATTCTTCGTTCAGCGTTCATCATGGACTGTTCTCAGGCATTTGCTTTTGTCGCCCTGGAAGACTTTTTCTCACTGCTGCTTGCGGGCCGCGGAATGAATTCCGTCGCTTCGGGTGTGACCATTGCGGTCCAGCTCCTTGCCTCGGCCTCCATGGGGCTTATTGTGCCCAGTGTGATTGCTCATGTCGACAAGGGCCGTTTTGCGCGTATTTGCGGCATCATTCGCTTAGTATTGACAGCTTTGTTTTTGATCCCCCTTACTCCGGCTAATTTGCTGCCCGTGTTCTATGTGCTGCAGACGGTTGCGTACTCGTTGTTTGCTCCAATTAAATACTCAATTTTTCAAAATGCTGCTGATTCTTCGATGCGCTGTTCATTGATTTCGGTTCAAAGCCAGATGGTGGCGATGGGTGCCATCCTTTTCTATCTGTTCAATGCTGCGTTGAGCAGCATCGCGGACATTCGAGTCATATTGCTTGTTGCGCTCGGGATTTCTTCTCTGGTGTATATCCCCGCGCTCTTTCGTCTTACAAGCCAAAGGCCATGAGTATTTAGGCGCCGATAACTTATATATCAACACAATAAACCCGAGCGCGAGGGCGTTTGGGTTTATTATTGAAGCGTATGTAACCTGGCGGCGCCACACCGCCTGTTAGTAGGGAGACACATGAACGTTCTGGTCGTCAACGCAGGATCTTCGACCCTTAAGTATCAGGTCATCGATACCAAGTCCCACAAGGTGTCCGCAAAGGGCTCCTGCGAGCGCGTCTGCTTTACCGGCGGTACCTTCACCCACGCTGCCAACGGTTCCAAGAAGGTGACCGAGAACATCGAGTTCCCCGACCACAAGGTCGCCATCGAGGTCGTTCTGAAGGACCTCGAGGCCAACGGCGTCAAGATTGAGGGCATTGGTCACCGTATCGTTCAGGGCGGCTGGTACTTTGGCGACTCCTCCCTCGTCGACGAGGACGTTCTCGCCAAGATCCGCGAGGTCGCCCCGCTGGCGCCGCTGCACAACAACCCCGAGGCCAACGTTATCGAGTACTGCCTGGAGCAGTATCCCGACCTGCCCAACGTCACGGTCTACGACACCGCTTTCCACTTCAACATGCCCGAGGTCGCCAAGACTTACGCCCTGCCCAAGGACGTCTGCGACAAGCTGCACATCCGTAAGTACGGCGCTCACGGCACCAGCTACCGTTACATCTCCAAGAAGGTCGCCGAGATGACCAACGGCGAGGCCCGCAAGGTCGTCGTTTGCCATATCGGCTCCGGCGCTTCCCTGTGCGCCATCGAGGACGGCAAGTGCATGGACACCACCATGGGTCTCACCCCGCTCGACGGCGTCATGATGGGCACTCGCTGCGGCTCCATCGACCCGGCTACCGTGTGCTACCTGCAGCGCGAGGGCGGCTATACCTTCGACGAGGTCGACGAGATGATGAACAAGAAGTCCGGCCTTTTGGCTGTGACCGGCGGCAAGACCAACGACTGCCGCAACCGGCGCCCCCGAGGCTCAGCTCGCCTTCGACATGTTTGTCTACAAGATTGCCGCCAAGGCTGCCGAGATGGCTACTTCTATGTGCGGTATGGACACCCTGGTCTTTACTGCCGGCATCGGCGAGCACGCTCCGGCGGTCCGCGCCGGCGTTGCCGACCGCCTGGCCTTTATGGGCGTCAAGATGGATCATGCCCGCAACGCCCTGCGTGGTGACGGCGCTTGGTGCCTGTCTGCCAAGGATTCCAAGGTCAAGATCTTCGTCATTCCCACGGACGAGGAGTTCATGATCGCTTCCGACGTCGAGCGCATCGTCAATGGCAAGTAATTGCAAGAGGGGAGGGGCTGGACGACCGAGCGCCGTTCGGCCCCTCTTTTGTGCTCGTTGGGCGATATGCCTGATAGCTATTTATCAAGTTGTGATAACTTCTTATTAAAATGCGGCCGCCTTAAGGGGTCTGCGTCGACCGTATTGCACTGCAAAGGAGTCTCATGAACGTACTTGTTGTTAACGCCGGCAGCTCAAGCCTCAAATATCAGTTTTTGGATACCGATACTCGCGAGGTTTTCGCCAAGGGCAACTGCGAACGTATCGGTTCGGACATGGGCATCTTTGGCCACTCCGAGAACGGTGGCGCTAAGCAGACCGAGGAGGTCCCTTTCCCCGATCATCGCTCTGCTATCGCTCGCGTGCTCGAGGAGCTCGAGAAGACCGACTTTACGATTGATGGCATTGGGCATCGTATCGTTCAGGGCGGCTGGCACTTCGATGATTCCGCGGTTGTCGACGACGAGGTTATGGCCAAGATTCTTGAGGTGGCACCGCTTGCTCCGCTGCACAACTACGGCGAGGCCGCAGCAATTGAGTATTGCCGTGAGAAGTATCCGGAGCTGCCCAACGTGGCGGTCTTCGACACCTCGTTCCACATGACCATGCCCGAGGTTGCCTACACCTACGCGCTGCCCAAGGACGTTTGCGACAAGTACCACGTGCGCAAGTACGGCGCCCACGGCACGAGCCACCGCTATGAGTGGATGATGGCCAAGGAGATCCTGGGTTCGCGCTGCCACCGCCTGCTCTCGTGCCATCTGGGCAACGGTGCTTCGCTCGCTGCTATCGAGGACGGCGTGTGCCGCGACACCACGATGGGTCTCACGCCGCTCGATGGCCTGATGATGGGCACCCGTTGTGGTTCCATCGACCCGGCCACCGTGTGCTACCTGCAGCGCGAGGGCGGCTACAGCTACCAGGAAGTCGATGACATGATGAACAAGCAGTCTGGTCTGCTTGCCATCTCGGGCATCTCCAACGACGCCCGCGACATCCGCACGCGCGCCTCCGAGGGCGACGAGCGCTGCCTGCTCGCCTTCGATATGTTCGCCTACAAGGCTATGCAGCAGGCCGGTTCCATGATCGCTTCCATGGCGGGCGTGGACACCATCACCTTTACCGCCGGCATCGGCGAGAACGACTGGTCGATCCGCAAGGCCTTCTGCGACTGCTTTGAGTGGCTGGGCGTGCGCATCGACAACAACAAGAACCGCGAGGCTGTGGGCAACGGCCCGCAGGTTATCAGTGCCGCCGGGTCCGCCGTCACGGTCATGGTCATCCCCACCGACGAGGAATACATGATCGCCCACGACGTCGAGCGTCTGACCAAGAACAACTAACGCGCGCATTTGCAAGTAAACGAAAGGTCTCCAGAGCAACAGCTCCGGAGGCCTTTTTGCTGACAGGCGGACGGCGGAAACTCCATCCCATTTCGAGCACAAATTCTGGGATACGCTTTCCAGTTGAGGCATGTTGCGGAAAGTGTGACCCACAATAAAGCAAAATTCCGTCCCAAAGTTTCCCAAACAGGCCCCAAGCGGAAGCCACATCCCACAATCCGCCTCCAAACTGGGATGTAGTTTCCGGCACAACAACCGCCGAAGCCCACCGGCCTTTCAATCTCCAAAGTGATCATCATCAGCAACGCCTGCGCTCCCAGCAACGGCACCCATCCATTCAGATTTTCAGCTCCAGCTCGTAGCCAAGCCGCCGTCCACCCCGGATTCCCTGATTGCTACGTGGCGGCAGGGACCCTACAGGGTAAAGCTCTGAAAATATTCCGCAGGACGCATGAAACCCCCGCCGCACGAAGTGCGCAGCGGGGGTTTCATGCATGTCCGAGGACGTTTTCAGAGCTTTACCCTGTAGGGTCCCGAGAGGATATGTACGCTACTCAGCCATCTGAGCCTGGACGGCGGTGATGGCTACGACACCCACGGATGCGAAGGCTCCCG
>OGUN01001431.1_pt1 | contig 16657 bp, 10 predicted proteins | sample 1553621 | NCBI WGS metagenome assembly OGUN01 (sample SAMEA2580300, study PRJEB22360) | human gut metagenome | biome: human gut; feature: human-associated habitat; material: faeces | place: Denmark | collected 2008/2010
TCCCCGATTCTGAACAAGCGCATACCGCGTCGCTACCTGTACCTCGGCGGTATGGTGCTCATGGTCCTCGGCTACCTGCTGTTCATCGTCGGCACCAACAACCTCGCTGTCGTCACCGTCGGCCTGGTGTTCTTCTACCTGCCGCAGACCTTCATCCAGATGACCGCCATCCTGTCGCTGACCGACTCCATCGAATACGGCCAGCTGAAGAACGGCAAGCGCAACGAGGCTGTCACCCTGTCTGTCCGCCCGATGCTCGATAAGATCGCAGGTGCCTGCTCCAACGGTATCGTCGGTGCTGTCGCCATCGCCGCCGGCATGATTGGTGACGCCACCGCCGCCGACATGACTGCCGCGAACATCCACACTTTCAAGGTCTGCGCCTTCTATGTGCCGCTGGCTGTCATCATCCTGAGCGGTGTTGTGTTCCTGCTCAAGGTGAAGATCAGCGAGAAGATGCATGCTGACATTGTCGAGCAGCTGGAAACTCAGCTCAACGAAGGCTGATTCGCTTTTGATTGCGATTGAATTTCAATCGTCGCGCTGAAGGAGCCGCATGGTGGACGCCATGCGGCTTTTCGCGTTTCTACGTTCGTACGGCGTGCTAGGCTGACGATTTGAAACGAAAAGCGATGATCCGTCATCAGCGGGGAGTTTCCGGAAGAACGGCCGACGCTTTCTGGCGAGGCTTAGTAGAACCGGCGGGATCGGCCCGAACAGCCGAACGTCAAGCGGTCGTATGAAACCTGTGCAGGGAAGCCTGCGTAAGAAAACAGGGGAGTGCGGCAAGCGAGGTGGTACCGCGGTGTCGGACGTGCGCAATCGCACGAAAATCATCGTCCTCGTAAAGTAAGTAATGAAACCGCCAAACGAGGAGCATACGGTGAGCGAATCCACCAATCATGTGTATCCGAAGGCTGCTGCCGGCGAGCAGAGCGCCAACGTCGCGCCGAACCCCAGCTTCCCCAAGCTTGAGGAGTCCGTGCTTGACTACTGGGACAAGGACGGCACCTTCCAGAAGTCCATCGAACGCCGTCCTTCCGGCGATCACAGCCAGAACGAATTCGTCTTCTTCGACGGTCCGCCGTTCGCCAACGGCCTGCCGCACTATGGCCACCTGCTGACCGGTTACGCGAAGGACGTCATCCCGCGTTACCAGACCATGAAGGGCCACCGCGTCAACCGCGTGTTCGGCTGGGACACGCACGGTCTGCCGGCCGAGCTTGAAGCCCAGAAGGAACTGGGCATCGACTCCGTCGACCAGATCAAGGAACTGGGCATCGACAAGTTCAACGACGCCTGCCGCGCGTCCGTGCTCAAGTACACGAACGAGTGGAAGGACTACGTGCACCGTCAGGCCCGTTGGGTCGATTTCGAGCACGGCTACAAGACCCTGAACATCACGTACATGGAGTCCGTGATGTGGGCCTTCAAGCAGCTGTACGACAAGGGTCTGGCCTACCAGGGCTACCGCGTGCTGCCGTACTGCCCGAAGGACCAGACGCCGCTGTCCGCGCACGAGCTGCGCATGGACGCCGACGTGTATCAGGACCGTCAGGACACCACCGTGTCCGTGGCCGTGAAGCTGCGCGACGAGGAGGATGCCTACGCCGTCTTCTGGACCACCACTCCGTGGACCGTTCCGACCAACTTCGCCATCGTGGTCGGCGCTGACATCGACTACGTCGAGGTGCGTCCGACCGAAGGCAAGTTCGCTGGCAAGAAGTTCTACCTCGGCAAGCCGCTGCTTGGCTCCTACGAGAAGGAACTTGGCGAGAACTACGAGATCGTGCGCGAGCTTAAGGGCGCCGAAATGGAAGGCTGGCGTTACTACCCGGTCTTCCCGTACTTCGCAGGCGACGAGAACGCCGCCGAGGGCAAGGTGCCGGGGCCGGAAGGCTACCAGATCTTCACCGCCGACTACGTCGACACCGTTGAAGGTACCGGCCTGGTCCATCAGGCCCCCTACGGCGAGGACGATATGAACACGCTCAACGCCAAGGGCATCAAGAGCGTGGACGTGCTCGACGCGGGCTGCAAGTTCACGTCGCTGTGCCCGGATTACGAGGGCATGTACGTGTTCGACGCCAACAAGCCGATCCTGCGCAACCTGCGCGCCGGTGACGGCCCGCTGGCCCGCATCCCCGAAGAGCAGCGCGCCATCCTCTTCCAGGAGAAGAGCTACGTGCACTCCTACCCGCACTGCTGGCGTTGCGCCACCCCGCTGATCTACAAGCCGGTGAGCTCCTGGTTCGTGGCCGTCACCAAGATCAAGGACCGCCTGCTCGAACTCAACCAGCAGATCAACTGGATTCCGAACAACGTGAAGGACGGCCAGTTCGGCAAGTGGCTGGCGAACGCACGCGATTGGTCGATCTCCCGCAACCGTTTCTGGGGCTCTCCGATCCCGGTATGGGTTTCGGACGATCCGAAGTACCCGCGTGTGGACGTGTACGGTTCACTCGATGAGCTCAAGGCCGACTTCGGCGATTATCCGCGCGATCATGAGGGCAACATCAACATGCACCGCCCGTACATCGACGAGCTGACCCGCGTCAACCCGGACGATCCGACCGGCAAGAGCCACATGCACCGCATCAGCGACGTGATGGACTGCTGGTTCGAATCCGGTTCGATGAGCTTCGCCCAGTACCACTATCCGTTCGAAAACAAGGAAACCTTCGAACAGCACTTCCCGTGCGACTACATCGTGGAATACATCGGCCAGACCCGTGGCTGGTTCTACGTGCAGCACGTCATGGCCACCGCCCTGTTCGACAGGCCGGCGTTCAAGAACGTGATCTGCCACGGCATAGTGCTCGGCTCCGACGGACAGAAGATGTCGAAGCATCTGCGCAACTATCCGGACGTGAACGGCGTGTTCAACGACTTCGGCTCCGACGCCATGCGCTGGTTCCTCATGAGCTCGCCGATCCTGCGCGGCGGCAACCTTATCGTCACCGCCGATGGCATCCGCGACACCGTCCGCCAGGTCATGCTGCCGGTGTGGAGTTCCTACTACTTCTTCACGCTGTACGCGAACGCGGCCGGGTACGACGCGCGCAAGCTTCGCGCCGACGAAGTTGCATCGCTGCCGGAAATGGACCGTTACCTGCTGGCCCGTACCCACCGACTGGTCGAAAAGACCCAGTCCTCGCTGGACCAGTTCCTGATCTCCGATGCATGCGACGCCGTGTCCGACTTCATCGACATGATCACCAACTGGTACATCCGCAACAACCGCGACCGCTTCTGGAACGAGGACGCCAACGCGTTCAACACCTTGTACACCGTGCTTGAGGTGTTCATGCGCGTCCTTGCGCCGCTTGCCCCGATGGAAGCCGAATCCGTGTGGCGCGGCCTGACCGGAGGCGAATCCGTGCATCTGGCCGACTGGCCGTTCCTGGCCGACGAGAAGACCGGCGAAGCCACCGAACTTGGCCGCGTGCTCGTCGACGATCCGGCTTTGGTGAACGCCATGGAAAAGGTGCGCGAGGTCGTCTCCAGCACCCTGTCCATGCGTAAGGCGAAGCAGATCCGCGTGCGCCAGCCGCTGAGCAAGCTCACCGTGGTGGTGGAGGATACCGCCGCCGTGGCCGCGTACGACGAGATTCTGAAGTCCGAACTCAACGTCAAGGACGTGGAGCTGTGCACGCTTGAGGATGCGGGCTCCCAGGGCCTGAAGATCATCCACGAGCTGCGCGTGAACGCCCGCGTTGCAGGCAAGCGCCTGCGCAAGGACGTGCAGTTCGCCATCAAGGCCTCCAAGTCCGGCGCATGGCATGTGGACGCTTCCGGCGCTCCGGTGTGCGAGACCCCGAACGGCGACATTACGCTGGAAGAGGGCGAGTACGAGCTGATCAACAGCGTGGAGGAGCAGAACGCCGAAGAGGCCGCCAACTCCGTGTCCGCGGCCCTGCCGACCGGCGGCTTCGTGATCCTCGACACCGAGCTGAACGACGATCTGGTTGCCGAAGGCTACGCCCGCGACGTGATCCGCTCCGTGCAGGACGCCCGTAAGGCCGCCGGTCTCGAGGTCTCCGACCATATCGCGCTGAAGCTGACCGTCCCGGCCGGCGACGTGGCGAAGGTCGAGCAGTTCCGCGATCTCGTGTCCGCCGACACGCTCGCCGACTCGCTTGACGTTGTTGCCGGCGCCGAAGGCTCCGAGCCCGCCATCGAGGTTGCCAAGGCCTGATTTTGGTTGGGGTGAATCAGTTGGGCTGATTCCGCTTGGTCGATTCAACTAAGTCGACCGGATTGGCCGAATTGGTTGGTGCGATCCGGTTGGGATTGGGTTGGTTTGGCTGAATTGACCGGGTTGTGCGGATTTGGCTTGATTGGGCTGATTTCGTCTTGATGCGAAGGGGTCCTGCCGTTTAAACGGCAGGACCCCTTTCACGTCGTTGTCCCACCCTATATCCTTCAGTCTGTATTCCTTCAGTCCTAACCTTCGGCTTCTGGCTCGCTTTTCCGCATTTTGTTACCGTAACCTCCATGTCCGGGTAACAAAACATGGATGCGTATGCTGTTCCATGGTTTTGCGATCGATTTGTGATTATTCGACCGTGCGACTAGAGTAGCCTGTGGCTTTTCGGCTGGCTTTTACACCGGCTGGAAGATTTATACAGACTTGATTTGTGTCTGCCGTGTGCCTGCGACGTATTTACGTTGCGCTGGCACGTGCGCGGAAGCAGATCGCAAGCGAATGGTTCTCAGTACCATCCATGTGAGTCAAGCACACATCTTTGAGAAGCAGTCGCGATGCCGGGAGTCGGGTTCGTCGGTTTCAACCGTCGTTCCCGTTCCCGGCTTTTTTATCTTCGAAGGGGAATGAACGGTAACGCTGCTGTTTAAAGCGATGCTTCACGGTATGAAAAACCACTTAACCATTGAACAGATGTTGCATTCCGCGGAGCGACTTTTTGTTTCGAAAGTATGGCGACTGTTACATAGGAGTTGGCTAGGGTGATTTATAATCAGTTTCAGGTGCGTTGTTGTGATTGATGGGGGTTGCGATTACGCGTCGACATACAGCGAAGAACATATGATGCAGGGGCGATGTCGCTTCGGATATGGGAAAGGTGGCACTGATGGGTGCCGAATCGGGCATGAACTCTTCTGTGCGTGATGACCGCGTTGCTTTGTCTGATGGCGCGAAAGCGTTATGGGGCAAAACAAATCGTATTGATGACTCTGAATGGTTGCCGCTGTATGTGCATATGGTTGATTCCGCGGCAATGGCGTCAAAAATATGGGATACGTGGGTTCCGCAGGGCACGAAAGCGGTAATAGTTGGAGACCTTGGAAACGATGAGGTTCTTGCTCGAAAACTCATGATTTTCATGGCAGGCATACATGACATAGGCAAAGCCACGCCGGTATTCCAAGCAAAATCCATTACTTTCGGTCCGGAAGCGGGAAGTTTCGCTTGGAAAGCCGAACGGGCCGGATTGCCTATGATAGCTGGCTTGCGAGGTACCAATCATCCCACACATCCCATCGCAGGAGAGATCATTCTTGAGGGATATCTCCTGCGAGTCCGAGGTTGGGAGAGAAAAGCTGCACGTCAGTATGCCTGCGTGGTTGGAGGGCATCATGGCACCCCACCAGACAAAAGTAAAATTGACGAAGAGAAAAATAGGAAAACCAATGTTGGATTGGATTCTGAAGCGTGGGTGAGTACTCAGGATGAGCTCATAGATTTTGTTGCAAATATTGTGGTAAGCCCTCAAAAGCCGGATTTTACACATATCGTTGAGCAGGCGGGGTGGCCCATGCATGCAGAGTGGGAAACCAAGAACTACGATGCATTGCTTGACCGTGTCACCAAAGGCCAGCAGTGGCATTTCAAACTTCGTGCGAATCCGGCTCGAAAGGCGGGTGTAGACAAGGGACGTCGTCATCGTTCGGATGGCATTGTGGGTAAAGTGCAAGGTCATGTCACAGCCAGCCAACAACTGCAGTGGCTGGTTGATCGTTCCGTGGTTCACGGCTTCAGAATTCTTGAAGACGAATATGGGCAGCCCAATGTGGTGGTCAAAGAGCGGCATAAGGAACAGTTCAAGCGTGGTGGCGCGACGGTTACCTTGGTCACAGCTGTTTTCGAAGGACGTCTGGAAGTGATCGACACGAAACTGTTCCGTGACGCTTTGTGCGAAGGGATTGGAAGGGCGAAAGGTTTTGGATGCGGATTGCTGACCATCGCGCCGGAAACAAGGAGTAATGCTGAATGAATGATGAGCTGGGGGAGGACGGCGCCGATTTTGAGATGGCTCCTTCTGAAATGTCTTCGGAAGAAGCTGCGAGGAAAACGTCAGACGCGAAAATCTCGGAAAGGCGCCGTTCCACTCTTGGCACGCCTCCACCGGAAATTCAGGATCTTGTTCGGGTGGAGGATAGGCTGTCCTTTGCGTATTTCGAGCATTGCACTATTGGACGTGATGATAATGCGATTACGGTGACTGATGTCACTGGTGTTATACATGTGCCGGCAGCGGCGTTAAGCGTGCTGATGCTTGGTCCTGGGGCTCGGGTGACTCATCAGGCAATGACCGTCATCGGTGAAAATGGCGCGACGGTAATTTGGGTGGGGGAACGAGGCGTTCGTATGTATGCTTTTGGCAAGCCGTTGACGCATTCATCTGCGTTATTGCAGAAACAAGCTGAATTGGTCTCTAACACGCGTAAAAGATTATCTGTTGCTCGCATGATGTATCAGATGCGATTCCCGGGTGAGGATGTGAGCGGATTGACGATGCAGCAGTTACGAGGTCGGGAAGGTGCTCGTATCAGACGAGTTTATCGTGAATGTTCCGAACGGACCGGTGTGGAATGGGATAAGCGGACATATGACCATGATGATTTCGATGCTGGTTCCGAGATTAACAAAGCATTGTCCGCTGCCAACACGTGTCTGTACGGTTTGGCACATGCTGCGATTGTTGCTTTGGGATGTTCTCCAGGTTTGGGTTTTGTACATGTCGGACATGAGCGTTCTTTTGTGTACGACATTGCTGATTTGTACAAGGCTGAACTATCGATTCCGGTTGCGTTCGAAACGGTGGCTGCAAAACCTGAAGATATCGGTTCCGCTGTACGGCACAATATTCGAGATGCGATTTATGACCTTAGCTTGATGAAGCGGATGACGAAAGACATTAGATACTTGTTGGGGACTTCAGAACTCGAGGATGATGTTTTTGAATCAGATCATGTTGGGCTTTGGGATGATAAGCAGGGCGAGGTTTCTGCAGGCAAGTCCTACTCGGATAATGACGAATGGGATGGTGGGACATGGTAGTGATTGTGCTGACTGCTTGTCCTGTGGGATTGCGGGGTGATCTCACTCGTTGGTTGCTTGAGATAGCCCCAGGAGTTTTTGTGGGACATATCGATGCTCGAATTCGAGATAGGTTATGGGAGAGAATCATTGATTTGCTCAGGGATGGTCGTGCCGTAATGGTTTATTCGGCCAGAAATGAGCAGCATATGGCTTTTAAGGTGTATGGGGCTGACTGGTCACCGGTCGATTGCGATGGATTGCAATTGATCAAACGTCCTAAGGAAGCAAAAGAAGGATCCTTTGTTGGCACTCCTAGAAAAGGATGGAGTAATGCGAGCAAATACCGAAAGGCAAGGAAATTTTCAAAACGAAACTGAATGAAAAACAGCCAGTTGTCCTTTCTTTTCCTTGGAATTATGCTGTTTTCGAAGTGTGCTCCCCGCACATGCGGGGATGATCCCTCGACCTGCCGAACCTCAACAACGCGGAACTGGTGCTCCCCGCACATGCGGGGATGATCCCCTGTTAAACATCACAAACGGCCGTGAAAAGAGGTGCTCCCCGCACATGCGGGGATGATCCCCCGCAGTTCGACCTCGACTTCATCGGCCGACTGTGCTCCCCGCACATGCGGGGATGATCCCACATGGCTCCGCGACCAGTGGGAGACATGGGCGTGCTCCCCGCACATGCGGGGATGATCCCTTGGCTCCCTGGATGGTCTTGTTGCCGTCGGCGTGCTCCCCGCACATGCGGGGATGATCCCTGGTCGTTGCCCTTGGCGTTGTGTTTGACGGAGTGCTCCCCGCACATGCGGGGATGATCCCTGATCGAGGAACGCCGCAAAGTCTCCCAGCTCGTGCTCCCCGCACATGCGGGGATGATCCCAGATAAAGAGCAGCTTTGTCTTTCCAACCGTTGTGCTCCCCGCACATGCGGGGATGATCCCGGACTCCTGCAAGGCATCGTCGCAAGCCTGCCGTGCTCCCCGCACATGCGGGGATGATCCCTTGTGACTTTGGCCGAAGCTGCTACCCCGGTTGTGCTCCCCGCACATGCGGGGATGATCCCGACAAGGTGGTCTACGAATTCGCCACGAAACTGTGCTCCCCGCACATGCGGGGATGATCCCCGTGCTCAAGCCTTGCAGAAAGTCTTGCACAAGTGCTCCCCGCACATGCGGGGATGATCCCGTCGAGATCTTGCATGATTGGCAGCAGATTCTGTGCTCCCCGCACATGCGGGGATGATCCCCGGCTGTGGCCGCAGATGGCCGACTCGGGCAAGTGCTCCCCGCACATGCGGGGATGATCCCGAAACCGTCCAAAAAAACGGTGGCAAAACAACGTGCTCCCCGCACATGCGGGGATGATCCCACATCCCAGTCCAATTGTGGCCGATGGACGTAGTGCTCCCCGCACATGCGGGGATGATCCCAACGGCCCGTGCGAAAGCCTCGAAGCGTTCTGGTGCTCCCCGCACATGCGGGGATGATCCCGTCTTACCGAGACCACGCGCACTGATAATGAAGTGCTCCCCGCACATGCGGGGATGATCCCACGGATAACAACGGCGATATGGTAACGGTGCTGTGTTCCCCGCATGTGCGGGGATGATCCCACTTAAATTTGGACGTCAGGCGCCCAGATTGTGTGTTCCCCGTACATGTGGGGATGATCTCCAACGGCACGAAACACATATCCGCGAGTTATGGGTGCTCGACATATCGGGACTGCATCAGATCCAACTGAAATAGAAAACCCGAAGATAACCCCCCGACTGATGTTCCAGTCTTGAAAGCTGGTCGCGTGGGATCTTCGAGCAATCTAATTCTACCACCACGGCACCGTGTTCCCCGCACATGCGGGGATGATCCCCACGACATGCAGGACTACCAGCCACTCGGCAGGTGTCCCTCGCGCATGCGGGGATGATCCCGCGCTCGAAAACAAGCTGCGCCAGCGTTTCAAGTGTTCCCCGCGCATGCGGGGATGATTGTATTTGCCAATCTATCAGTCGCATCGCATGTACGTTAGCTATACTTATCCGCATAAGTGTAGCTAACGTTAAAATAAGCTACATTTATCTCGATAGGTGTTGCTTACGAGAGTTTTTGCGATGGATAATAATTTCGGCCATTTCGATATACATGAATCCGTAGGGGCCACAACGACTTGTGTTTCCGATTTACAAGCGTGGCTTTGCTTAAGAACGTGATTTTGTCCGGGGAACGATGCGCTTGACACATACTGGCACTACCAACGGAGGAGCACCATGAAATACGAGATTGCGATTTGCAAAAGTATGAAACGTAAGAAAGGACGCAGTCGCGCTTCGATATGTTTTTGATTGCGTAACGGCGCGACGGCATCGCTTTTGCGCATGTCGGGCGCTTCGTTGCCGCAACCGGCGTAAGATATCTGCGAATGTCAAACATAAGCGAGATATCTGAAGGAGAGAAGATGTCAACAAACGAAGCAGCATTGCCGCAGTCGACGGTCCGGGTTGCCCAGGCTGATCCGGATGGAATCCTTCTGGTGATCCACGCAGGCGCTGGCAATCGCGGCAAGAAGGACACGCCGGAACGTCGCGCCCAGGTGGAGCAGGATCTGAACAGGGCCCTTGAAGCCGGCTATGCGCTGCTGGAACAGGGCGCTCCGGCCGAAGATGCCGTCTGCGCGGCCATTCGTGTCATGGAGGATGCTCCCGAATTCAATGCTGGCCGTGGTGCCGCGTTGACGAGCGAAGGCATCGTGTCCATGGATTCCTGCCTGATGACCGGCGTTGACGGCGAAGTCGGCTCCGCATGCGGTCTGACCACGTCCAAGAACCCGATCAATGTGGCGCGCGCCATCAAGGAGAAGACCAAGCACGTCATGTTCGCCAAGCCGGGCGATAACCTGCTCAAGGAGTGGGGCATCGAACTGTGCGACAGCGAGTACTTCATCACCCCGGCCCGTCAGGAATCCCTGCGTGAGGCGCAGTCCAATGGCGACGAATGGGAGAAGCATGGCACCATCGGCGCCGTCGCACGTGACGCGTCCGGCAATATCGCAGCCGGCACCTCCACTGGCGGCATCACCAACCAGATGCCGGGCCGTGTTGGCGATTCGCCACTGCCGGGTTGCGGCACTTACGCCAACAACGATTCCGTTGCGATCTCCTGCACCGGCATCGGTGAGGCGTTCGTCAAGGAAGTCGCCGCGCACCAGGTTTCCGACCGCGTGCTGTACGCCAAGGAAGATCCGGTCGAGGCTGCGAAGGCCGCGCTGGACGGTGTGGCCCGTCACCACGGCGACGGTGGCATGATCGTCGTCCCCGCCCATGGCGACGGTGCGATGGTGTTCAACAGCGAGATGATGAACTGCGGTTGGAAGTCCCCGAAGGGCAGCTACGTGCAGAGCTGACGCCATAGGTTTGACGCCGTAAGCAAATAAACGAAACGGCTGCAAAACGCCGAGTGGGGGTTCGAATCCATTAATGATTCGACCCCCCACTCGTTTTTCGTTGCCGATTGGCAGCGAAACGTCACAACGAAGCCGTCACTTGGTGATGGTGTTGTAGGTAGGCAGGTTGGTGTAATCGAACGATACGTTCTTCACGTTCGTCGCGGACGCGGCGGCGACGTTGTCGTTCCACAGCGGAATCACCGGAAGATCCTTGGCCAGCACTTCCTGCGCCTTGGTGAAGTCCTCGGTTCGCTTCTTCACGTCGGTCTGGGCGAGCGCGGCGTTCAGGAGCTCGTCGAATTCCGCGCTCTTGTAATCACCATCGTTCGAACCATGACCGTCGGCGGAGCTGGAGGCATATAGCGGATTGAGATAATCTTCAGCGGACGGGTAATCCAGCATCCAGCCAGCACGGAACGCGGTTTTGATGGTGCGGTTGGTCACCTGGTTACGCACGTCGCTGAACGTGGCGTACGGCTCGCCAGCGGCGTCGATGTCGAGTGTGTTCTTGATCTGGTTGCACACGGCATCGACCCATTCCTTATGGCCGCCATCGGCATTATAGGCGATTCGGAAGTTGCCGGACCATGGCTTGATGGCATTGGCTTTCTTCCACAGTTCCTTGGCCTTGGAAGCGTTGTACTTCAGGTTGTCGCCGTTCTTCTCCAGCTTCTTCACATATTCGGGGACGAGCGGTGAAGTGAAATCGGTGGCCGGGGTCTTCGTGTTGTTGTAAACCTTCTTGACGATCTGGTCGCGGTTGATGGCCATGGAAATGGCCTGACGACGCAATTGGCCTTCCTCGTCGTTGCCGAAATGCTCAAGACGTTCCGGAATGACGAAGGACTGGAATGAGGATCCTGCCTGGCTGTAGGCGATCACGCTGGAATCCTGACGGAAGGTCTTCACCGCGGACTGTGGAATCTGATCCATCACGTCGAGGTTGCCGGACAGCACGTCGGAGTAAGCGGAATCCTCATTCGTATAGACGCGGTATTCGATGCCTTTGTTGGATACCTTGCGGCTGCCCTTATAATCCTTGTTCGGCACGATGATGATGTTCTTGTCATGCGACCAGGACTTGAACTTGTACGGACCATTGCCAATCGGAGCCTGACCGAACTTCTTGATGTCCTTAAATGCCACGCTTGGCAGCGGGAACATGGATTGGTGCGCGAGCTTGGTCGGGAATACGGAATCAGGTTTGTTCAGCTCGACGACCAGCGTGTAGTCGTCCGGGGTGGAAAGACCGGAAAGTGTGGCCTTCGGGTCGACGTTCGGATCCTGCAGCTCGTCATAGCCCTTGATGGTGGAGAATCGGCTTGCGGTCTTCTGCGCGTTCTTCACATTGGCGGCGAAACTCCAGGTGTCGGCGAAGGAATGGGCGGTTACTGCCTCGCCGTTGGTGAACTTCCAGCCTTCCTTCAACTTGATCGTGTACTTGGTGGCGTCCTCGTTCGGGGTGATGCTCTCGGCGACTTCGAGATGTTGCTTGCCTTTTGCATCGAAGCTCACCAGACCTTCGAACAGGTAGCGGATGACCTTGCCGCCGCCCATTTCGTTGGTGTCGCTCGGAATCAGACCGTTCTGCGGCTCGCTGTTGTTCACGGAAATCAGCGAGGTGTCGCTGGAATTGCTGGTGGCGGCGTTGTCATCGGATGACGAGCCGCACGCGGCGACCGACATCAGCATGGTTCCCGCCGCGGCCATGGCGACCAGGCGGTGGAGCATGTTTCTCTTCATTGTTTTCTCCTCTGATGTTGACATTCCGTCGCTTATGACGGCGGAAAGACAATAGACGTGATTATAGGAGTTTTGTTAACCGAGCTCACTGCTCTGTCTCAATGTGAGATGGAACGTTTCCATACAAAAGGGCTAAGAGGGTAATGCAGGGAGGGAAGAGGGGCGGGATGCCGCTGAGAACATCAGTCGAAGCGGACGCCCTCGGGCTTGCTGGGCAGCGAGTACAGGAATGCTTGGATGATCAGCGAGATGCCGGCCATGCCGAGGCTGACGTAGAACAGCGTGAGCAGCATTCCCGGGAAGCTGTTCGGGTCATGAAAGTCGAGTTTCGGTGGCTCGTGGGGGATGACCATGATCATGCCGATTTCGATGATGACCAGGCCGAACGCAATGACGACCAGTATCGCAAGGGCCAGAATGGTGCCGACGTGCCCAAGCAGAAACCACCAGCCGGTGCGGTTGGCATCATGCAGCCTTCTGAAGGAGATGGCCATGATCGGTACCATGGTGGCCAGCATCCACAGTATTCCGGACACCGTTCCGGCAGCCGGAATAAGGAATATCAGCACGCTGACCGGAATGAAGAACAGCATGGCGAGCCAGAACTCGCGTCTGCTGGAACGCCCCCGAAACTCCATGTAGCCGATGAAAAAACGTTTGACGGCATCAATGAAACCGCAGTGGTAGTCGGGCGTCCATGTGCCGTTGCCGCTGTAGGGGAATCGCATATTCGTAAAGCCTTCTTCTCAATGAAACGCATACGCTGGATTCGCGTCGCGCGTCCACCGACGGTGGTGTGCGGCCATCGTAACATGCTGCTATTCGCCCATAGCGCAACCGTTGCAATCGCAATGATTCGGCGGCTTTTCCCGCAATATGGTGTGTGTGGCCGACCATAGCGTCGGTCACACACGAAAGACGGAAAACTTTAAAGCAAACCGTCCGCCTGCAACGCGTCATGCATGCGGTTGAGGCAATCCTCCAGCAGCGGATACGGCATCGCCATGTTCACACGCGCGCAGCCGGCTCCCGCACGGCCGCACGAACGGCCGTCGGTCAGCGCCACCTTCGCCTTCTCAAGGAAATACGCGGCCGGATCGTCAATGCCGAGCGGGCCGAAATCCAGCCATGCGATATACGTGCCGCGTGGGTGAATATAGCCAACGCCCGAGAACCGCGTGCTCATCTGCTCATCGAACAACCCAAGATTGCGTCGCACGTAGGAAAGCGCGTCCTGGAACCACGGATCGCCCTCGTTGTAGGCGGTGGTGGTGGCGATCGCACCGATCGTGGCGGTCTGATGCTCGCTCCACTCCGCACGTTCCGCCCACATCTCACGGTCCGCCGGATTCGTCAGCAGCACCTGCGCGCACTTCGTACCCGGAATGTTGAACGACTTCGACGCGCTGGTAGCGGTCATAGACTGCCGCGCGGCCGCCTCGCTGATGGTCGGATACGGAATATGACGCCCCTCGAACACGAACGGCGCGTGAATCTCATCATTGAAAATACGCACGTCGTACCGTTCCGCCAGCTCGCACAGCCGCTGCTCCTCGGCCAACGTAAGCACCTTGCCGATCGGATTGTGCGGATTGCACAGCACGAACGCATGGCAGCCAGCCGCGAACGCGCGTTCGATGGCGTCGAAATCGAACAGCCATTCGCGCTCGCCGGTCGTTTCGTCGGTTCCCTGAAGCATTTCGATTTCGATCACGTCGACGTCGTACAGCTTCGGCACGCTCAGGAACGGCATGTACGCGGGCGTCGGCACGACCACGGCATTGCCGGCGCCGACCAGCTCGCGCAGGAAGATCTCGTACGCTTCCAACACGTCCGGCACCACGCGGATGATGTCCGGATCCACGTCCCAGCCGTAGTGGCTTTTCTGCCAGCCGGCGCACGCCTCGGCCACGCGGCGCTTCCACGGTTCGGGAATGTAACCGAGTTTGCAATGGTCGCAGGCGCTGTCGATGGCCTGCTGGATGCACGGCGCCAGGCCGTAGTCCATTTCCGCGATGAACGCGCCGATACAGCCGGGGTAGCGGGTCCACTTGTCGGAACCGACTTCGGCCAGATCTGCGGCGGTGGTGCGATCGATGGCATCGGCATCAAAGCCGGAAAAAATACGATTCTGCTTTTCCATGCGTTCCAGCATAGCCGCCGCCCGGTTACGCGTGTTGCGATGCCGTAACGCACATACGACGGCTGCCATGTAATCGTCGTATGTACGATTGCTGTCATGCGATCACTGTCATACGGTTGCCGTTAGGGCCGTTGGAAACGCATGACAGCGCTGCGGAAGAACGGATTTCAGCTTTCTAGGAACGCTGGAATCGCGGCCGCCGCCGCATATCCGGCGCGGTACATGCGTTCCAGACCTTCGAACGATTTGCTCAGCGTGTTCAAGCCGTACATGCTTTCCGGCGCGAGGATGAGCACACGGCCATCCTTCTCGTATTCCTTGGCCAACGCCACCTCGTCGTTGTACGTCTGATAGCGGTTCATCAGCTTTTCCGCGGCCTCCGGGTGCGTGCGCTTCAGGATCGTGGCCGGGCCGATGTCCTTCTTCTGTTCGCGTACGGTGTCTTTCGGACGGGTGAGAATCACCACGATGCGGTCATAGCCGTCGTCGATGGCCTTCTGCACCGGAATCGGATCAGCGATGCCCCCGTCGTAATACGGGACGCCGTCGATCACATACGGTTCGCACGCCACCGGCACCGCCGATGACGCCTTCATGATGTCGTAATTGTCGTAGCCGACGTCCGACTTGTCGAAATACTTCGTGGAACCATCGTCCGCATTGCAGGCCACCACGGTGAATTCGGTCGGATTCGCCGCAAACGCCTCGTAATCCACCGGATTCTCGCCATCGTGGTTGCTCAGCGTGCTGTACACATAATCGAGGTTCGCGTAATTGTGGTTCTTCACATAGCTGTCGAAGCTCGCGTATTCCTTACGGAACGCGTACTGCGTGTAGAACGTGTGGTTTCGCCCGTGCTGTCCGGAAATGTAGGAAACCATATTGGCGCTGCCGGCGGAAACACCATAGCAATGGTCGACATGTATGCCGTCCTCCAGCATGCGGTCCATCACGCCCGCGCCGTAAATCGCGCGGAAACCGCCACCGACGTCGATCATCGCTGTTCTGTTGGCCATACGCACCTGTCCTTTCGCGTCGTCCCTTTTTCGGGTTTCCCCTGACTTTACGCGCCTTGTCGGGACATTCGCGTTCAGCGATTAAGTAGTGACTGTGCCAACTGCGCGATTCGTACAGAAGTGTCGGAATTGGCTAGTTTAATATCACCTTCCGTGTCTTCCGGAGCGAGCTTGCCAAGCGATTCGAGTACCACGCCAAGGTGACGTACGGTACCCTCGTTGCCGTCGATAATCTCCGCTGTATCAGGCAACAGTTCGCGGAAATAGTCGCGATAAAATACGAAATGCGTGCAGCCGAGCACAACCGCGTCAATCGTGGATAGGTCGTACTGGTCGAAATACTGGTGCAGCGTACGCATCACCACGTCGTGATCGTCGAGCTGGCCGTGCTCCACGATCTCCACCAAGCCGGGGCAAGGCTCCGGGAAAATCGTATGGTCGGCTTTGAAACGATCCATCAGCACCGCGAACTTGCGTTCCCGCAACGTCAGGGGAGTGGCGGCGACGATGACACGCTGACGATTGCCATGACCGCGGTCGCATGCCACCTTCAGCGCAGGTTCCATGCCGATAATCGGAATGTCGTATCTGTCGCGCAATTCGTTGGCCGCGGCAGAAGTGGCGGTATTACAGGCGATGACGACCGCCTTCACACCCTGCTCCACGAAGCGTTTCACAATGGCGTCGGATAGCTCACGCACCTGTTCGGGCGATTTCGTGCCGTACGGCGCGTTCGCGGAATCGCCAAAATACAGCACGCGCTCGTTCGGCATATCGCGGAGATTCCTCCCAAGCCGGAATCGAAAACGCCGATCGGTGCCGTTGAAGCCATACGTCCTCCCTTGCTCCGCCTGTTCCGTGCGCGGAAATGCCATGCGCGCATCGAGCCAAACACTTCAATAGCCTACCGCGTGTAGAGTGAATCGGTATGAGCATTCCGAGCATTGTTTACAAAGCGCACGCCACGGGCAACGATTTCGTGGTGTATCTCGACGAAGACGGTACGCACGAGCCGACCGCC
>OGUN01001435.1_pt1 | contig 16631 bp, 14 predicted proteins | sample 1553621 | NCBI WGS metagenome assembly OGUN01 (sample SAMEA2580300, study PRJEB22360) | human gut metagenome | biome: human gut; feature: human-associated habitat; material: faeces | place: Denmark | collected 2008/2010
TCGGCAGCCTGGAGCGACGCTTCGAGCTCGGCTCTCTTGAGCGACAGCTGCACGGTGTCAATCTGGCCCACGGTCTGTCCGGCTCTCAGTGTCTGCCCCTCTTCGGCGTCGAGGCGCATAATCTCGCCGGCCCCCCGGGCCGACACTGTCACTTCGGTGGTCTCGAACACGCCCGAGGCGTCGTGGCCGTCGCCGCCGTTGCTGCACGATGCCGCGGCCAGGGCCGCCGCAAGTGCCAAAAACGCTGATGGTCTCATAGTCGTTGTGCTTTAGTTGTTGGTTGCAAACTTCAGGTTGTAGATGGCTTCAAGCCGTTGCGTCTCGTGCAGAATCTTGTCTTGCACGGCAGCGTGCTCGGCGTTGATGTCGGTGGCCAGGTCGGTGCCCGATATCGTTCCCCGCTCCATCTTTGCCACCGATGCCTGCTTGACGCTTCGCCTGAGGCGTATTATCTCGTCGTCGTAGCCTATCATCTCGTCGTATTTTCTTATCTCGGCCGAGCGTTGCGCCGTGTCGAGGGCGGTGTCGAAGACAAATGCCTCGCGCCTGTTTGCCACCTCGTCGATGCCCGTCTCTATGCGGCGCCGGTCGGCCTTGGCCGTATACAGGGCCCCTATGTTCCACTGCAGCCTCACGCCGGCTATGCCGAACAGCCTGAAGCGGTCGTCGAACATGTCGAGCCCGGGCTTGCCGTAGCCCCCTGTGGCAAACAGGCTGAGGCGCGGCATGAGCCCCGCGGTTATGGCCGAGCCCTGGGTGCGCAGCACCGCTGCCTGCGCGTCGTAGAGCGACAGTTCGGGCCGGCGGTTGGCGGCGGCCGTCGGCGGCGTCGCGCCTGTGGGCCGGGCCAGTTGCGTTGTGCTGTCCACGGGCTCGCCTATGAGCAGCGAAAGCATGGCCCCGAGCCCGGCCCTGGTGGCCTTCAGCTGCGCCTCGGCCTGCCTGGCCTTGGCCAGGTCGACGTGCAGCGCGTCGGCGTCCGACTGGTTGGCCAGTCCGCCGGCCATGCAGGCTTCAACCCTCCGGCAGTTGCTGGCCAGCTCGTCTTGCAGCAGGCGGTTCTGCCCCAGTTGCGCGTCGACGAGCAGCAGGCCGAAGAACACCCTGTTCACCCGTGCGTTCACCGCGTAGAGGCTCACGTCGGTCTGCCGCCTGTCGGCCTCTGCCTGTGCGCGCACCGCCTTTCGCCGCGAGCTGATGTTGCCCCCGTCCCATATCGACTGGCTCAGGTCTATGGTGGCCTTGTACTGGTCGCGGCTCATGGTGGGTATCTCTATGCCGTCCACGCCTATGCTGCTCAGGTCGATGGGTATGTCGGTCACGTCGCTCTGCACCGACGCCTGGGCCGACAGGGCCAGCTGCGGCAGGTAGCCCTTGGCTGCGCGTGCCAGGTCGATGCCCTCGGTCTTGTCTATCAGCGAGTATCGTTTTATGAGCGGGTAGTTGGCCCTTGCCTTTTCGTAGCACTGCTCAATGGTCAGTTGGGCGCGGCTGGTGAGGCATGCGGCGAGTGCCAGGGCTATGCAGAATGGTCTTGTCGTCATGGCTGTTGGGTGGTTAGTCGGTTTTGATTAGGTTTCTCTGTGTATTCCGCAGGGCCATTGCGCCATGTGCGGAACCATGATGCAAATATACAGATAAAAACGTCCGGGCGCTATGCTTTTAATGTTTATTAACCGCCAAGTGGCTATACGGTTCTGCCAGATGTGCCGTTTTGCCTGCCGGTATGTGCCGTTTTGCACTCTGAAACGGCCTGTTTTGCACTGCCATATGGCCCGTTTTGCCAACAGACTGGTTGCCAGGCGGTTGCGCTTGCAGCCCGTCCGGCTCTTTTCCGTGCCCCGTCGGCGTGGCCGCCCCCGGGCCTTGGCGCCCCTTCGGCATTGCGCTCACTGCCCGTCGTCGGGCCAGAGCGTCAGCTGCGTGTTGCCCAGCAGGTTGAACGTCCGCCGATGGAATGGGGTGATTCCGAATGTTTTTATTGCATTTCGGTGCTTTTTCGTAGGGTAGCCTTTGTTGCTCTGCCAGTCGTATTGGGGGTATTGTTCGGCCAGTTTGTCCATGTAGTCGTCGCGATAGGTCTTGGCCAGTATGCTCGCGGCGGCTATGGCGAGATACTTTCCGTCGCCTTTCACTATGGTGGAATAGGGCAGGCCGGCGTAAGGCTTAAACCGGTTGCCGTCTACAATCACGGCTTCCGGTCGCACCTTGAGGGCGTCGAGGGCGCGGTGCATGGCCAGAATGCTGGCGTTGAGAATGTTGATGCGGTCAATCTCTTCGGGCGTCACAATGCCCACGGCCCATGCCACGGCGTCGCGCTCAATCTCTTCGCGCAGGCGGTTGCGGCTCTTGGCCGACAGCTGTTTGGAGTCGTTGAGGGCGTCGTTGCGGTAGTCGGGCGGCAGAATCACGGCGGCGGCATAAACGCTTCCGGCCAGGCACCCGCGCCCGGCCTCGTCGCATCCGGCCTCGACGAGCCCGTCGTAGTAATGGCTCTCGAGCGCGGCAGGCTTCAGTTTTGTCATTTCCAGGTTCGTTTTGCGGTTGTTGTCTGTGTTGGCGTCGCGCCGCCGGGCGGTTTGTCGCCACAATAATGATAACCGCCGTGGCCGCGGTTTTATTGTGTCGCGCCTTCACTTGTTTGCCTCTGCGCCGCAATCCGTGCCACAGGCCTGTATGTGCCGCGCCGCTCCGCCGGGCGTTTGGCGGGCGTGGCGGCTTTAAGTTTCTGTTGCATTTGGCTCCTGTTTTATTAAATAATATGTAATATGGCGGTTTGTTGTCTATCTTACAATCTTAAGAAATATATAGTTTAAATCTGGCAAACCGAAAGTTTTGTATCCCACAAAGAATATTTTTGTGTATTTATTTTTGTGTTTTTAAAAGATTGTGTTATATTTGCCGGCGAATAATCGTTAACATTAACCAACAATTGATGCGTATGAAAACTTTACCAGCTTTAATCATTGCCTTTGGCTTGAGCATTGCAACGTACGCTCAGCAGTTGCCCGGCAAGCCGGCGGACATACTGCCAAAGACATTCAACCCACTGAATTTGCAACGCCAGTATGATGGCAAACTACTAATGGAACAGGCGGCGAAGCACAGGCAGGTGCTGTCGAGTCATCCTGTGGCAAGGCCCAAGCCTACTGGCCTGAAGCGCGCCGACGGCCAGTCGGTGGACACCGTGGCTTATTTCACCGCAGCCCAGACATACATGAAAAACTATTCGTTCACCTACGACGGCGGCGACATCAAGATATACGACATAGGCATTGCCGTCGACGGGACGAAGGTAACGTTTAAGAACCTGTTCAACCTCTACGACCCCGACAACACGTATTACGTCAACACGGAGTATCCCGTGGAGGGCGTTTACGACCCGCAGCAGAAGACAATCACCATACCCGCGTCTACCAACTTTGCCAACGCAACGGTTGTGGGCATACTTGGCGGGGCCTATGTGGGCACGCTCATTTGCGGCACCGTTGACGAAGAGGGCACGCTAAGCCCCCAGACGGAGCTGGTGTTCAACGTTGAAGGCGACTTCGAGGCCATCACCACCGACCAAAGCTTCGGCGTGGCGCAATACACGGCCAACGGGTCGCAGTCGTACGGGCAGTATGTCACTTACCGCAGTTTCAGGGCCGTGCTGCCCAAGGCCGGCTCACAGCTGGTGGCCTTCAACAGCAGCTTCGACTTCGGCACCACATTCCCCAACACGCCTATCGACCGCACCGTGACGCTGATAAACATGGGGGCCGACGCCGCCGACTTCGTCACGACGGTAGAGTCTGACGGCGAGTCGTTCACGTCGGCCGACGGCATGGGCTCCGTTGACGGCCAAGACACGGCGAGCGTCACGTTCAGGTTCTCGGCCGCCGAGCCCGGCGAGTATGAGGGCATAGCCATGATTGAGTATGAGAACGCGGCCGGCAGCGCCGAGCCCATACTGATGCAGCTCGGTGGGGTGGTTGAGCCCTTTCCCGACTACAGCGGCATCGTGAAGGGCGGCGACTTCGAGTTCTCCACCGGAGTGGACTATCCTTTTGCCATGCAGACCCTCGACGACGGCACAGCCGTGGCGCAGTCGATGACCCACGGCGACGGCAACGCCTCGTCGTGGCTCAACGTCAAGTTCACCGTGCCCGACGGGCAGGTGGGCCGCTTCTCGTGGAAAGGCAAGAGCTTCAACACCGGCTACTGGTACTCAAACGCCGGCGGGATGTTCGTCGACGACATGAACACGGCCTATGCCAGCTATACCGACGCCGAGGCGACCATCGACGGCGAGGTGGAACTGGCCCCGGGCGAGCACAATGTGAAGTTCCAGTATGACAGCTACTATTACTCCGGCATCGACGACAACCACCTGTATGTCTACGACCTGTGCCTGGAGAGCAGTCCGGCCGACGCCAACGCGGCCGAGCTGGTGACGCCGACGGTAGACTTCGGCAACTTCATCGTTGATGGCAACACCGTAGAGGGAGAGGCCGAGATAACGCTCCTCAACAAGGGGCTCGCCCCGCTCACGGTCAATGCCGTGGGGTGTGACAACGAGGCGTTTACGGTGCTGAGGCCCTCGGGCTCTGCCGAGATACTTAAGCAGCTGGCTGTGCAGGTGGCGTTCAGGGCCGACAAGGCCGGCACCTACGAGGGAAAGGCCACGCTGGAGACCAGCGCCGGCAACTTCGAGGTGACGCTGAAGGCATTTGTGAGGGATATGCCCGACTTCAGCAAGATAGTGGCCGAGGGCGCAGAGAGCATGACGTTCACGACCAACTCGCAGAGCCCGTTCATCGTAGAGGGCGACATGGCCTACAACGCAAGCTCGCAGCAGCCCGACTACACGGCCAACACGTCGTGGCTGCAGGTAAACTTCTCGGTGCCCTCGGGCAAGATCGGCTACCTCTCGTGGGACGGACACTCGTATGGCACGCCGGGCGCAAGCTACTCGGGCGACTACTCCACGTTTGAGATATCCCACCCGATGAACAGCGGCATGACCTACGCCTTCGGCGATACCGACGCCGGCTCGGAGGCAGTGTTCGGCAGCAGTGATTCGTGGAGGTCGTTCCTGACCTGCATCCCCGGCGACCATTACATCAAGTTCTCGTTCTACCAGTGTGGCGACACGGTGTTCCACGGCAAAGACCGCCTCGAGCTGAGCAACCTCAGGCTGCACGTCATCGACTTCGAGGAGCACTCGGCCGAGCTGCTCGACACCGAGGTGGTGTTCGACTCCACCTATGTGGGCAACCAGCGGTACACCGTGGCCAGGGTGAGGCTGCACAACACGGGCAGCCTTGACCTCGTGGTCAACTCGATAGAGGGCAACGCCCCGTTCTACGGAATAACGCCAACGTCTGCCGCGGCGTTCGACAAGGAGCTCGAAGTGGAGCTGTGGTTCTACCCGTCGGAGCCGGGCGACTTCGAGGGACAGCTGACAATAAAGACCAACGCCGGCGACTTCGTGGTAGACTGCAAGGGAGTGGCGCGCAGCTCTGACGGCTTGCTGCTCATCGGCGACATTGAAGACCAGGCCTACGGATGGAGCTATTACGATGCCGACCTCGACGGGGAGTGCTGGAACCTGGGCTACAACCTCTTCGCTGGCTACTATCCCGAGTGGTGCCACGGAGGCAACGACTGCATAGGCTCGGCCTCATACAGTTTCTACAACGGCGACATCGAGCCCGACAACTGGCTGTTCTCGCCTGCCATAACCATTCCTGCCGACGGCGCGGTGATGCGTTGGTATGCCGCTTCGCACAGTTCGAACAGGCCAAGCGAGACATACAGCGTCTACGTGGCAACGCCCGAGCAGGTGGCCGATGCCGGCAGCCTTGGCTCGCTCACGCCGTTGCTCACCCAGACGCTCGACACCCTCGATGCCAGCGTGTGGCGCGAGAACGTGGTAGACCTGGGCGACTACGCCGGGCAGACGGTCAACATCTGCTTCCGCCACCACGACTGCATGGGCCAGTATGTGCTCAAGCTCGACGACATATTCGTGTTCACACGCGACGGATGGGCCTCGGGCATCAAGCCTGCGGCGTCTCCCACGGCCAAGCCTGTGGCCCAGGAGATTTACAACGCGGCCGGAGTGCGCGTCGCGACGCTGGCACGCGGACTGAACATAGTGAAGGTTTATTATGACGACGGTACCGTAAGGACTAACAAAATATTGAGGAAATGATGAAGAAGACCATTTTATCTATCATGGCAATGCTCTCGCTCGGGCTGCAGGGATATGCAGATGTGTCGGGCATCAACGTGGGGTATTGCAACGGGGAAGTGAGCACGAGCGGCAACATTGCCTCGTCTGAGAAAGATGTTTGGATAAGCGCAGCAATCTATATTCCCGCCGGCACCATTGCGACATACGGCGGCAACAGCATAGACTCCATTAGGGCGGGACTGGCATCGAAGCTCAATGTGGACACGCTGACGGTGTGGGTGCGCAGCGAACTCGACGGCGACAACATCGCCGAGGGCCGTATCACCCACGACTCTGAGGTGAAGATTGCGAAAGGATGGAACGTGGTGGGGCTCGAGACGCCTTACGACATACCCGAGGATGGCTCCGGAGGCCTTTACATTGGCTACTCGTTCCATCAGAAGGGGGCTTCGTTCGGGCTCTCCACGCTGTCGGTGCCTACTCCGGGCGGCCTCTATGTCAAGATGCCGGGCGAAGAGTGGGCCGACAGGGGCAGCGAGGGGACGCTGTGTGTTGAGGGGCTTGTGTATGGCGACAGGCTGCCTTCGGTAAACCTTGCGCTCACAGATGTGAGCCTGCAAAAGCGTTACGCAATACAGAAAGGCACTCTCACGGTGTCGGGAAGCGTCAAGAACCTGGCCACGGTGACCGTCAGCGGCTTTGACGTCATTGTCGATGCTGAGGGCGGGACTGGCCCTTGCGCGGCGCATGTAGACGCAAACCTGGCATACAACGAGACGATGGACTTCAGCGTTACGGTTGAGCCTGGTATAACGGACGAGGGCGACGGAGTGAGCGAAGCCACCGTGACGATAGGCAACATTGCCGAGGGGGCCGACGAAGACCCGTCTGACAACATGCTTTCCGGGTCGTTTGAGGTGGTGACGCACGACTTCACGCGCAACATCATCATCGAGGAATTCACCACGGAGCAATGCCCCAACTGTCCGCGCGTGGCCGCCTACATCAATGATGCCCTCGAGTCGGGCCAGTACGACGGCCGTGTTTTCGTTGCCTGCCACCATTCGGGGTATTACACCGACTGGCTCACGGCCTCGTTTGCAACCGAATATCTGTGGTTCTACAACGCCGGGGGAAGCACCTATGCGCCTGCCATGATGATAGACCGCTACAACTTCAGCGGTAGCACGCCGGTGATGTGCCCCACGTCGCAGGGCGAGATGGAGGCTTACTGGAACGCTCGGCTGGCCGAGCCGGCTTACGTTTCGATGGAGGTTGAGGCCGCCGTCGACGAGGCAGACAACAACAAGGTCAGGGTGACGGTGAGCGGGGCGAAGTCGATTGACGCCATTTGCGACAATCCGCGCATCACTGTCTACCTGCTCGAAGACGGAATAAGCGCGAGGAGCCAGGCCGGGGCGTCGGGCAGTTTCACCCACAACCATGTGGTGAGGGCCTGCAACAGCACGTGGGGCGACGCCATAGAGTGGACAGGCGACGACTATGTCTACTCTTGCGAGTTTGTGTTGAGCTCCCAGTGGGAGCGCGACAACCTGCAGGCTGTGGCCTTCATATATAATTATGACGACGAGGATGCCACGGCATGTGAGGTTGCCAATGCAGGTGGAATAAGGTATGCCGACTTTGAAAACGCCGTTGCCGACGGCATAACGGCTGCAGAGGCCGATGCGACCGAAGCCGTTGCATACTACACTCTGTCGGGCGACAGGGTGGCGGAGGGCAGCCTTCGCAGTGGCATATACATAGTTAAGTCGGCCGGAAAGTGCCGTAAGGTGGTTGTAAAGTAGTGTTGTTTGAAGCCTGTTGAGGCTTCAGCAGGGTCATGGCCCTCGCCGGTTGGTGCCGGCGGGGGCCTTTTCTGTGCTGCCGGCATGCCGTCTCTCGGCGGTTGCCGGCCCTCGGCACGGCTTCCGGGGCTGTCGGCGGCGATGGCTGCGTGGCTATTGGCAGATGGTGGTTCTTGTTTGGCCGTGATTGTGAACGGTTGTTAATGCTTAGTAATTGTTAACCAACAAACTTGCAGAATGAACATATTGTGCGCAAAAGATAGGTTACTTTGCATCGTACAATTAAACAAACAAGACTATAATATATATGGAAATGAAAGAGGAAATGACATTGATAACCGGTGTGAGGGTGGCAGACGGCACAGCCACGGCATCCGTCATGGTGGCAAAGGCGGCACGGAGAGTGCTCTCGCCTTTGGCAAAGTATTACTCTGGTGTGCTCGGTGTGGAGCTTGGCATCAGGCAGACGTTGAAGCTGTTGAACGCCCAAGCGGCGTTTTTCCTGACGGTTTTTCCTGTCGACTGCCCCCTGGCGCTACGCGCAGCCTGCCTTGCGTGGCTCGTGGCGGCGCTGGGCGGATGTCGCCGTCTGGGGCTGAAGGTGGAGGAATGAGCGGCATCGGCGGTCTCGGCCACGGTGTCTTTCACCGGCCGGTTGCGGCATTCGGCCCATTGAAATGGTGTGGTTGGCAACGCTGATATTGCCAGGCAGACAGAATAAAGTTATGCCCCGGCCTGCAAGCCTTGTGTTGGTTTGCAGGCCGGGGCATGTGTTTTTCCCGTTGCCGGGCTTTTTCCTGGCATTCATTTGCCTTCCGTCGGGCGGCACATTTGGCTGCGCCTTGCCGCTGTTGTTGGCCCTTTGCCGATGGAATGGGGCTTTTTCTGCACTTTCTTTGCTGTTTTGCAGCCATTCACGGGCGCAGTGGCGGTTTGCCTGTTTGCTCCCAACCTGCTTGCGCCAATGCCCGCGATGTTTGCACGGAAAGGGGCTGTGGCCTGTCGTAGGCAGGCGTCGTGTTGGGCGGGGCGGCACATGCGGGCTGCCGCCGGCGGTCAGAACATGCGGCTAACGCGGCGCACTCCGTCGACGAGGGCGTCCACTTCGTCTTTCGTGTTGTACAGGGCGAACGACGCACGCACCGTTCCGAGTATGCCCAGACGGTCCATCAGGGGCTGTGCGCAGTGGTGACCCGTGCGCACGGCAATGCCCAGCCGGTCGAGCAGGGTGCCCATGTCGAGGTGGTGGATGTCGCCCACGAGGAACGAAACGACGGCGTCCTTATGGTCTGATTGGCCGAAAAGCCTGATTCCATCGATGCCGCCGAGTTGCTCCATGCAGTAAGTGGTGAGCTCGTGCTCGTGGGCCGCGATGTTGTCGAGGCCAATCCGCCCGATGTATTCGATGGCCTTTGCCAGTCCGTGTGTGGCGATGTAGTCGGGCGTGCCGGCCTCAAACTTGAACGGCAGGTGCTCAAACACCGTCTTCTCGAAGCTCACGCTCTCTATCATCTCGCCGCCACGCCGAACCGCGTTTACACGCGCAATCAGCTGCTCGACGAGGTCTGGGGCGGCAGCCGGTCGAGCCACTCCTCCTTGCCGTAGAGCACGCCGATGCCGGTGGGCCCGTACATCTTGTGGCCGCTGAACACGAAGAAGTCGCAGTCCATCGAGCGCACGTCGACATTGAAGTGAGGGGCACTCTGCGCCCCGTCAACCATCACGGGCACGTTGTGCGAGTGGGCGATGCGTATGATTTCTTCCACCGGGTTGACCGTTCCGAGCACGTTGCTCACGTGGGCTATGCTCATAATTTTAGTCCTTTCGGTGAACAAATCGTCGATTCCATCGGTGACGAGGTTGCCGCGGTCGTCCATCGGAATCACCTTTATCGTGATGCCGCGCTTGGCTGCCTGCAGCTGCCATGGCACGATGTTGGAGTGGTGTTCCATTACGGAGACAATCACCTCGTCGCCCGGTTGCATGAACGCCTCGGCGAAAGACGAGGCCACGAGGTTGATGCTCTCGGTGGTGCCGCGCGTGAATATGATTTCGGTTGTGCTTCCGGCATTGATAAAGCTGCGCACGGTTTCGCGCGCAGCTTCATGCAAGTCGGTTGCCTGCTGTGACAGATAATGCACTCCCCGGTGCACGTTGGCATTGGCATTGAGGTATTCGTCGCGCATGGCGTCGAGCACGCACAATGGCTTTTGCGTAGTGGCGGCGTTGTCGAGGTATACGAGCGGCTTGTCGTAAACCGTCCTCGACAGTATCGGGAAGTCCTTTCTTATGGCGTTAACGTCGTAATTCATCTTGCTCATGTTGGCTGTTGGGTGTCGGTGTAGTTTATTTGCACAGGTTGCATCCTTCGCATTTGTTGAGCTCTCCCCTGAACCTTTTCTCCACCAGGTAGTGCAGCCGGTCGCGCAGTGGTGCCAGTTGCATCTGGTCGATCACCTCGTTGATGAAGGCAAACTCAAGCAGAAGCTTGGCTTCCTTGACCGGTATCCCGCGCTGCTGCATGTAGAACATGGCGGCGTCGTTGAGCTGCCCGACGGTAGACCCGTGTGCGCATTTCACGTCGTCGGCATATATCTCCAGCATGGGCTGGGTGTACATGCGTGCCTCCTTGGTTGCGCACAGGTTCTGGTTGGTTTCCTGCGAGACAGTCTTCTGTGCCCCGTGGCGCACCAGCACCCGCCCGGCAAAAGCGCCGGTGGCGTGTCCGTCGAGCACATACTTGTACAGTTCGTTGCTTGTGCAGTGCGGCACGCGGTGGTCTATGAGCGTGTTGTTGTCAACGTGTTGCTGCTTGTCGGCAATCACGCAGCCGCATAGGTTGCACTCGGCGCCCTCGCCGCAGAATGCCAGGTCGGTCTTGTTGCGTGTCACCCCGTTGTGCAGCGTGATGATGTTGTGGTTCACCCGGCTGTTGGCTTGCTGCTCTATGTAGAGGTTGCTCACCCTTGTGTTCTTGGCGTGGGTTTCCTCCAGGCAGTAAAGGTCGAGCCCGGCGTTGTCTCCCACGTATGCCTCGATGACCTGTGTGGTGAGGAACTTGCGGTCGTCGACGGCGTGGTCGCAGAACAGCAGCTTTATCTCGGCTTCCGGTTCCACTATGATGAGCACGCGGCGGTTGGCCATCAGGTCGACGTCGGAGCGCAGTATGTTTATCACCTGCACCGTGCGGTCAACCTTTGTGCCCTTGGGCACATACACAAGCAGACCGTCTTGCGCCATCATTGTGTTGAGGGCGGTTATCGCATCGCCGTCGGTCTTGGCGATGCGCGCGTAGTATTTCCCGATGAGATGGGGCTTTTTGGCGGCTTCTTCGGCCAAAGAGCCAATTATTACGCCTTCGGGCAGGTGGCCTTTGGGTTGCAGTTTGGTATAGAAAGCGTCGTTGACCACGAAGTAAAGCGATGTGCTCAGGTTGGGCACGTCGCACCTGAAGGCCTCGTAAGGGTCGACGGGAATCTCCAGCCTGTTAAGGTTGAGGCCGTAGTCGGGGGCGAAGAGCGGCGCCATGTCGGTGTACTTGTACCGCTCCACCTTCCTTGTGGGCAGCCCTTGCCGGCAGAAGTCGTTGTAGGCGGCGTCACGCGGGGCGTTCATCACGTCGCAGCTGTGGCTGTGTATCATGTCGCGGCATTGCGCGTAGATGTCCATGTACTGCCTTGCTGCGTCGCTGCCTGTTGTCTTTGGTTTGTCGTTGCCAGCCATGTCAGTCCTCCCCTGCTTCCGCTTTAATCCAGTCGAAGCCCCGCTCTTCAATCTCGTGTGCCAGCTCGGGCCCTCCTGTCTTCACTATCCTTCCTTTGTAGAGCACGTGCACCACGTCGGGCTTCAGTATGTCTAGCAGCCTCTGGTAGTGCGTGATGACGATGCAGCTGGTGTCGGGCGTCTTGAGCTTGTTGACGCCTTCGGCCACTATGCGCAGCGCGTCGACGTCGAGCCCGGAGTCGGTCTCGTCGAGAATCGACAGCTTCGGCTCCAGCATGGCCATCTGGAATATCTCGTTGCGCTTCTTCTCGCCGCCGCTGAAGCCCTCGTTCACCGAGCGGTTGGCGAGCTTGCTGTCAAGCTCCACTATCTTCCTCTTCTCTCTTGAGAGCTTCAGGAAGTCGGCTGCGCTCAGCGGCTCCTTGCCTTCATACTTGCGCTTTTCGTTGATTGCCGTGCGCATGAAGTTGGTCATCGACACCCCGGGAATCTCCACGGGGTACTGGAACGACAGGAACAGGCCCTCGTGCGCCCTGTCTTCGGGGTTCATCTCCAGCAGGTCTTTGCCGTTGAACGTGGCCGAGCCGCTTGTCACCTCGTAGAGCGGGTTGCCCACAAGCACAGCGCTCAGTGTTGATTTTCCCGAACCGTTGGGGCCCATGATGGCGTGGGTCTCGCCGTCTTTTATGGTGAGGTTGATGCCTCTCAGTATCTCTTTGTCGCCAATCTTGGCGTGCAGGTCTTTTACTTCTAACATATATGCTTGTTGTGATTGGTGTTCTTTAATTATGTTATTGTGCTTGGCGTGCAGGCTCCGTCGTGCTGTGGCATGCCGTCAGCCCACCGTTCCCTCGAGCGATACGCTCAGGAGCTTCTGCGCTTCAACCGCAAACTCCATGGGCAGCTTGTTGAGCACCTCCTTGGCATAGCCGTTCACGATGAGCCCCACGGCCTGTTCCGTAGGTATGCCCCGCTGGTTGCAGTAGAACAGCTGGTCTTCGCTTATCTTGCTTGTCGTGGCTTCGTGCTCTATTACTGCCGTGTCGTTGTGTATGTCCATGTAGGGGAAGGTGTGGGCTCCGCAGTCGCTGCCCAGCAGCAGCGAGTCGCACGACGAGTAGTTGCGCGCTCCCTCGGCCGCCGGTGCCACCCTGACCAGTCCGCGGTAAGAGTTCTGGCTCTTGCCGGCAGATATGCCTTTGCTTATTATGGTGCTCTTGGTGTTGCGCCCGAGGTGTATCATCTTGGTGCCGGTGTCGGCTTCCTGGTAGTTGTTTGTGACCGCCACCGAATAGAATTCGGCCACCGAGTTGTCGCCGCGGAGTATGCACGAGGGGTACTTCCACGTCACGGCGGAGCCCGTTTCCACCTGTGTCCACGACAGCTTGCTGCCTTCGCCGCGCAGGTCGCCGCGCTTGGTCACCAGGTTGAGCACTCCGCCCCGGCCCTGCTCGTCGCCGGGATACCAGTTCTGTACGGTCGAGTATTTCACCTCGGCCCTGTCTTTCACCACAATCTCGACGATGGCGGCGTGCAGCTGGTTCTCGTCGCGCATGGGGGCGGTGCAGCCCTCCAGGTATGACACATACGAGTCGTCGTCGGCCACTATCAGCGTGCGCTCAAACTGGCCCGTGTTGCGTGCGTTGATGCGGAAGTAGGAGCTGAGCTCCATGGGGCACCTCACGCCCTTGGGGATGTAGACGAACGACCCGTCGCTGAACACGGCGCTGTTGAGCGCTGCGAAGAAGTTGTCGGAGCTGGGGACCACCGTCCCGAGGTATTCCCTTACCAGTTCGGGGTGCATCTTGATGGCGTCGCCGATGGAGCAGAATATGATTCCCTTTTTGGCCAGCTCCTCTTTGAACGTCGTCTTCACCGACACGGAGTCCATGATGGCGTCGACGGCCACCCCGCTCAGCGCCAGTCGCTCTTCGAGCGGTATGCCCAGCTTGTCGAAGGTCTTCATCAGTTCCGGGTCTATTTCTTTCTTGTCACTCTTCCTGCCGGCCATGGGGTCGGCGTAGTAGGATATGGCCTGGTAGTCTATCTCCGGCAGGTGGACGTGCGCCCACGCCGGCTGGGTCATGCCCTGCCATCGCTTGAAGGCTTTCAGGCGGAAGTCGAGCATCCACTGAGGTTCGCCTTTTTTCTGCGATATTAGTCGGACAACGTCCTCGTTCAGGCCTTTTTCTATTATTTCGGTGTGTACGTCGGTGGTGAAGCCGTATTCGTATTTCTGCTCCGCCACCTGCCGCACAAACTCGTTTTGCTTGTTTGTTGTGCTGTCCATATTGATTACTCTTAATCGCGCCGGCCGTTGTGTGGCCTGGGCGTGTATCTGATTGCAAAGTTAATAAATTCACTCACTCTCAGCAAGCATTTGACCAAAAAAGTTGGGAGGGGCACTTGTTTAGGAATATTTGCCCGATTTATGTTTCAATATTGCGCCGTCGATGCCCCCGAATATTTCTGGTTGTGTTGCTGAATGCCGCTTGCAGGCTTGTAATTGCCTGTGAAATGTGAGTGTTGTGCATCGGTGGCGGCGCGCTCCCGGCGTTGCCCGGCCCTGTGTGGGGGCTGCCCCCGGCGTTGCCCGGCGGCCTGTCGGCCCGGTCCGTCGGGCTGCTTTTTGTAAGCATTTGTTCCATCTTGCCGCGCCGAAGCCCCGGCCGCGCCAAGCCGCTGTGGCCCAGAGGGTTGGCTCCGACGGCCGTTTCATGATGCAAAACGGGGCGTCCGGCATGGCCAAACGTGCTGTTTGGTTGTGTCGGATGCCCCGTTTTGCGTTGCTTCGCCGCCGCCTTGGCGGCGCGTGCGGTGTGGTGTCGTGATTTTTCCGCGCCGGCCTTGCCTGCCGTTCAGTTTCTCCTGTGGCGCGATTGCTCCTTCCTGTACGACGAGGGCGAGAGTCCGACGTGCTCCTTGAAGTACTTGCCCAGGAACGACTAGTTGGGGAAGTGCATGTCGGTGGCAATCTCCTTGATGCTCTTCGACGAGTTTTTGAGCCTCAGCCTTAGCTCGAGCGTCACGTAGTTGTCTATCCATTCGTTGGGCGTGCGCCGGCTCACCTGCTTCACCGTCTCGGCCAGGTATTTGGGCGTTATGCACATTTGCTCGGCGTACCACGACACGCGCCTCTCGCTCTTGAAGTTGCCCTCGACGAGCCTGATGAACTCGGTGAAGATGATGTCGGCCCTTGGTCGCTTGCTGATGCCCCTGGTCTCCATGTGGTGGATGATGGCGTTGAGGTCGTAGAACATGGCCAGCACGAGCGCCTGCACCACTTTGCGGCGGAAGGGGTTGGATGTGTCGGCAGTCTTGCTCTGCAGTATCCTGAAGTAGTTGGTGAACATCTTGGCGTTATTCTCGCTGACGCTCACCACGGGGTTTGTGCGCGAGAAGATGAGCATTGCCGATATGTCGCTCACGTTGCGTATGGTCTCGTAGTAAAAGTTCATCGACATGAACATGCCGATGCATTCCAGGTCGGGGCTGGCCGTGTAGTTCTCGGTCACCCTTCGCTCTGATATTATCACTATGTCGTTTTTCTTCACTGTGATTTCCTCGGTGTCGATTGTATAGCTCGCGGTGCCCGCTGTGCACAGACCCACGAAGATGAAGGTTGTGCGGCGCGGCTCCTTGGGCAGTTGAATCTTACTGGCGTCATCGTAGAGCGCTATGTCGTTGTCGATGAAGTCGGTTGTTTTCATATCGGCCTTTGCTGTGTCGAAGTTGGTGTCGATGATTTGTCGTTTATCCATCGTTGGCATTTTTATTTGTTGTTTGATGTGCCACAGGCGGGGGCCGTCGGAATGTCCTCCCGGACTTGCATTGCTTTTAGCCCGCAATGGGGGTGGGCAGATGGGGGCTGGGGGGCGTGCCCACGGATTGCCGTCTGAGACTTATTTCAATGGCAAATATACGAATAATTTTCCATATTGGGTGTTTAAAACGACATTTCGGACACAAAAAGCCTGTTGTCGACCTCCGTTTTAGGTCTCTTTGTGCGTAACTTTGCACAATACTTTGCGACTATGATACTAAAGCATGAATTTGCCATGGCGGCAGCCGTTGCCCTTGCCTTTGTTGCCGGGGGGTGTGACGGCGTTTTCGACTACCACCCTTACGACGTGCGGTTTGGCGGCCAGACGGGCATCAACGCCACGGCAATCGGGCGCATCGGGGCCCTTTGCGGCGGCAAGGACACGCTGCGGGTGGCTTTCGTGTCCGACAGCCACGGGTGGTATACTGAGACCGGCGACATGGTTGACGACATCACCCGCCGGGGCCGGGCCGACTTCGTGGTCCACCTGGGCGACCTGACCGACTGCGGCACCACCAAGGAGTTTGTATGGCAGCGCGACGTGCTTGCCGGCCTCGGCGTGCCGTATGTGGCGCTACTGGGCAACCACGACTGCCTGGGCACCGGCGAGGAGACCTACAGGCGCATGTATGGCGAGGGAAACTTCAGCTTCATAGTGGCCCGAATCAAGTTTGTGTGCCTCAATACCAACGCCACCGAGTACGACTATGTGGCTGCCAACCCCGACTTCAACTACATGGAGGGGCAGTGGACGGCCGACTCGGCGCTGTTCGACCGCACGGTGGTGTGCATGCACGCCGCCCCATACAGCGACCAGTTCAACAACAATGTGGCCAAGCCCTTTGAGTATTACGTCAGAAAGTTTCCCGGGATAATGTGCTGTGTCTACGGCCACGACCACCGTCTTTCGGCCGGCGACATCTTTGGCGACGGTCTGATGTACTATGGGGTTGACTGCGCCGCCAACCGTTCCTACCTTTTGTTCACCTTCACTCCCGACGGATATGAATATGAGGTCGTTAGCTTTTAGCTTGCTCATGGGCGCTGCCCCGGCGGCGGGCGCTGCAGGCTGGGATGCCGACACGTGCGCTGTGTG
>OGUN01001455.1_pt1 | contig 16513 bp, 16 predicted proteins | sample 1553621 | NCBI WGS metagenome assembly OGUN01 (sample SAMEA2580300, study PRJEB22360) | human gut metagenome | biome: human gut; feature: human-associated habitat; material: faeces | place: Denmark | collected 2008/2010
AGCCCGGGGGGGCAGGGGGCGGCGGCGATTGGCCGCCCCCTGCGCGCTCCTTGCGCCAGTGATGATATGAAGCAATGCACATGACAGGAGCGCAACAGGATGAGAGACTGAACTATTCTCGTTATTTTCGGACCTGATGACATTAATTAATTTTAAAATATCATCTTAAATACGCCAGTCACCACCAGTAGCCCAATCAGGAAAATAATCAATACAGCCCAGAGTATAATTTTCATTGGCGTTCCTTTATTTGTGAGTGCTGAATAAGTATAGGAAAAAACGAAGCCCTTTGCCGTTATCCATAAACGATTAAGATAAATCGGAAGATATCATTCGCTTAGTGTATATTTTTCTGGATATGTCGTTTTATTGCCACTGATGTATTGCCACGCGAAACTAAAAAATATATCGCAACACACGGTAATCTCCGCGCACCTTTTCTTACCTGATTATTCCCCCATGAATCGTGATTCTTTTTATCCAGCCATCGCCTGTTTTCCGCTGTTACTGATGTTGGCCGGGTGTGCGCCTATGCATGAAACCCGCTAGGCGTTAAGCCAGCAAACACCCGCGGCACAAGTTGACACCGCATTACCCACGGCGCTGAAAAATGGTTGGCCAGACAGCCAATGGTGGCTGGAGTATCACGATAATCAACTCACCTCATTAATTAATAACGCACTACAGAACGCACCGGATATGCAGGTGGCTGAACAGCGCATTCAGCTGGCTGAAGCCCAGGCGAAGGCAGTTGCCACTCAGGATGGTCCACAGCTCGACTTTTCTGCGGATATGGAGCGGCAAAAAATGTCGGCAGAAGGGTTAATGGGGCCGTTTGCTTTGAACGACCCGGCCGCAGGTACGACCGGTCCGTGGTACACCAACGGTACTTTTGGCTTAACGGCGGGCTGGCATCTCGATATCTGGGGAAAGAATCGGGCGGAGGTTACTGCTCGCCTGGGTACGGTTAAAGCACGGGCGGCGGAACGCGAGCAAACCCGCCAATTGCTGGCTGGCAGCGTAGCCCGCCTGTACTGGGAGTGGCAAACCCAGGCGGCGTTAAACACGGTCTTGCAGCAAATCGAAAAAGAGCAGAACACCATTATCGCCACCGATCGCCAGCTATATCAGAACGGGATTACTTCTTCAGTTGAAGGTGTGGAAACCGATATTAATGCCAGCAAAACCCGGCAGCAGCTCAACGATGTCGCGGGGAAAATGAAAATTATTGAGGCACGGTTAAGCGCACTTACAAATCACCAGACAAAGGCATTGAAGCTTAATCCGGTCGCGTTGCCGAAAGTGGCAAGCCAGCTTCCTGATGAACTGGGGTACTCCTTACTGGCCCGGCGGGCAGATTTGCAGGCGGCGCACTGGTACGTTGAGTCATCGTTAAGCACTATTGATGCGGCAAAAGCGGCATTTTATCCTGACATCAACCTGATGGCCTTCCTGCAACAGGATGCGTTGCACTTAAGCGATCTGTTCCGTCATTCCGCGCAGCAAATGGGCGTTACGGCAGGCCTGACGCTACCCATTTTCGATAGTGGTCGTCTTAACGCCAACCTCGATATTGCAAAAGCCGAAAGCAACTTGTCTATCGCCAGCTACAACAAAGCGGTGGTTGAAGCGGTAAATGACGTGGCGCGGGCGGCCAGCCAGGTTCAGACACTGGCGGAGAAAAACCAGCATCAGGCGCAAATTGAGCACGATGCCTTGCGTGTGGTAGGTCTTGCGCAGGCGCGCTTTAACGCGGGCATCATTGCTGGTTCCCGCGTCAGCGAAGCCAGAATCCCCGCGCTGCGTGAGCGGGCCAATGGCCTGTTATTGCAAGGGCAGTGGCTGGATGCCTCCATTCAACTCACCGGTGCGCTGGGCGGGGGGTACAAACGCTGATGATATACGCCTTCTATACTTAACGTTTATTCAGCGTTAAGTGGAGAACTCGATGGCACAGGTCGCGATTATTACCGCCTCCGATTCGGGGATCGGCAAAGAGTGCGCGTTATTACTGGCGCAGCAGGGGTTTGATATTGGCATTACCTGGCACTCTGATGAAGAAGGGGCAAAAGATACCGCGCGTGAGGTGGTTAGCCACGGCGTACGTGCGGAGATCGTGCAACTGGATCTCGGTAATCTGCCAGAAGGTGCGCAGGCGCTGGAGAAACTCATTCATCGACTGGGGCGCATCGATGTGCTGGTGAATAATGCGGGCGCAATGACCAAAGCGCCGTTTCTTGATATGGCTTTCGATGAGTGGCGCAAGATTTTTACCGTTGATGTCGATGGTGCATTTTTATGCTCGCAAATTGCTGCCCGCCAGATGGTGAAGCAAGGGCAGGGCGGTCGCATCATCAACATTACATCGGTACATGAACATACGCCGCTGCCGGATGCCAGCGCCTACACAGCCGCTAAACATGCGCTCGGCGGGTTAACCAAAGCAATGGCGCTGGAGTTGGTCAGGCATAAAATTTTGGTGAACGCAGTCGCACCTGGGGCGATCGCCACGCCAATGAACGGCATGGATGGCGGCGACGTGAAGCCTGACGCGGAGCCTTCGATTCCCTTGCGACGTTTTGGCACAACGCATGAGATTGCCAGCCTGGTGGTATGGCTTTGTTCGGAGGGCGCAAATTACACCACCGGGCAGTCGTTGATAGTGGATGGCGGCTTTATGTTGGCGAATCCGCAGTTCAACCCAGAATAGCGCAGTGAGGCGCGTGGTTATTTCAATGGGTTAGGCCAGATAAGACACGCCAGCGTCGCATCAGGCATGGAACATCCGGTGCCGGATGTGGCGTGAATGCTTATCTGTGGCAACTGCTTTACGCCTGATGATCCGGCTTTTTCTTCCCGCGCCGTTTCAGCCACCAGCGCACGCCTACCACCAGAACCACGACCAGAATCAACCAGACCCAGTGCTTCAAATGCTGGTCGAGATTGTGCAACCACGGCGCAATCACCTGCCCACCAGCGTAACCGATAGTGGTAAAAATCAGCGCCCAGGCAAATGCGCCGAGAATATTCAGCGGCAGAAAGATTTTCGGCGGCAGCTGGCTGGCACCAATCAGCGTCGGGCCAATGACCCGAAAGCCATACATAAAACGCGTACCAATGACAAACAGATACGGATGGCGTTGGATAAGTTTCTGCGCCCGCTCAATTTTATCCTGATGTTTCGAGAAACGGCGTAATAGCTTGCCGCCAAAGCGCCGCCCGCACAGATAAAGCACCTGGTCGCCAATCATGCCGCCAAGCGCCACAGAAAGTACCACCAGCGGGAACTTTAATAGCCCCTGATGTGCCGCAACGCCTCCCAGCAAAGTCACGGTTTCACCTTCCGCCAGGCTACCGATCACCAGCGCGGCATAACCATATTGTGAGATGAGTGTATTGAGATCCATAGGACAGTCTGTCTCCCTTTGCTTGCCTGTAAGCATACACCCTGTGAATCATTCACGCTGAAAAAGGACGTACATCAGACGGTGCAAATTACATGAGTGAACAAAAAATAATCACAAGCTGACTTATACTTGAACTGTCAGGTTCATGAACTCACAACAAGGGGGCGGTATGAGCCATGTCTGGGGACTGTTTTCCTATCCCGATCGTGAAATGCAGGTGATTAATCGCGAAAACGAAACGATTTCTCACCATTACACCCACCACGTTTTGCTGATGGCGGCGATTCCGGTGATTTGCGCCTTCATTGGCACTACACAGATTGGCTGGAATTTTGGCGATGGCACTATCCTGAAGTTATCCTGGTTTACCGGACTGGCGCTGGCTGTCTTGTTTTATGGCGTTATGCTGGCTGGGGTCGCGGTGATGGGGCGGGTCATCTGGTGGATGGCGCGCAATTACCCGCAGCGTCCGTCACTTGCGCACTGCATGGTCTTTGCGGGCTACGTTGCAACTCCGCTGTTTTTAAGCGGTCTGGTGGCGCTTTATCCACTGGTCTGGTTGTGTGCGCTGGTCGGCACGGTGGCGCTGTTTTACACCGGCTACCTGCTTTACCTTGGTATTCCGAGCTTTCTGAATATCAACAAAGAGGAAGGCCTTAGCTTCTCCAGTTCGACGCTGGCGATTGGCGTGCTGGTACTGGAAGTGCTGCTCGCCCTTACCGTTATACTATGGGGCTACGGGTATCGTTTGTTCTAGAAAGTTCTTTTGCGCTGCATTGCTGGCGTAAATGTCAGCAATGCAGCATTTCCTCACGATTCTCCTTTGACGATCGCACTTTTTGCTCGTTATGATGGCGTCGCTAGCCTCAGTAAATCCTTACTCCGGCGGTGCGCAACCCGTGCGCGTGAACCACTATCTGAATGCTCATCATGCCGAAATTTCGAGTTTCTTTATTTAGCCTGGCCCTGATGCTGGCTGTGCCTTTTGCACCGCAGGCCGTTGCGAAAACGGCAGCCGCTACCCCCGCTTCACAGCCGGAAATTGCCTCCGGTAGCGCGATGATTGTTGATCTGAATACCAACAAAGTGATCTATTCGAACCACCCGGATCTGGTGCGTCCGATTGCGTCTATCAGCAAATTAATGACCGCGATGGTTGTGCTGGATGCACGACTGCCGCTGGATGAAAAACTAAAAGTGGATATCAGCCAGACGCCGGAGATGAAAGGGGTCTATTCGCGCGTACGACTGAACAGCGAAATCAGCCGTAAAGATATGCTGTTGCTGGCGCTGATGTCTTCAGAAAACCGCGCGGCGGCAAGCCTTGCGCACCATTATCCCGGTGGTTACAAAGCCTTTATTAAGGCAATGAATGCGAAAGCGAAATCGCTCGGAATGAACAACACGCGCTTTGTTGAACCTACCGGATTGTCGGTGCATAACGTTTCAACTGCCCGTGACTTAACCAAACTGCTCATTGCCAGCAAACAATATCCGTTGATCGGGCAGTTAAGTACCACCCGGGAAGATATGGCAACCTTCTCTAACCCGACGTATACGCTGCCGTTCCGCAATACTAACCATCTGGTGTATCGCGATAACTGGAATATTCAGTTAACCAAAACCGGCTTTACCAATGCGGCGGGCCATTGTCTGGTGATGCGTACGGTTATCAATAATAAACCGGTGGCGCTGGTAGTAATGGACGCGTTTGGCAAATATACCCATTTTGCCGATGCCAGCCGCCTGCGTACCTGGATTGAGACCGGTAAAGTGATGCCTGTTCCGGCAGCAGCGTTGAGCTATAAAAAACAAAAAGCCGCCCAGATGGCGGCGGCGGGGCAGACGGCGCAGAACGATTAAGTGAAGTACGGATGGCGATACTCTGCCATCCGTAATTTTTACTCCACTTCCTGCCAGTTTTTCCGCTTACTGGTTTTACCGATCCCCGGATTCATACTGTTGGTCGGATCGTTCTCGCGATAGAACTTCTGCAACGTCTCCGGTGCTTTATACAAATGACCGACGTTATGCTCGGCAGGGTATTGCGCGCCACGCTGCTGCAGCAGTTCCAGCATCTGTTCTTTCAACGCATGCACATCCACGCCTTTTTTAACGATGTAATCCTGATGGAAGACATAGCACATAAAATGGCCGTAATAGAGCTTGTGCACCAGTTGGTTGTCGATCTCCGGCGGTAAATGCTCATACCACTCGGTGTCGTTACGCCGCAGAGCGATATCCAGTGCCAGAATGTCTTCGACTTCATCGGAATGCACCGCCTGATAACGAATTGCTGCGCCTGCAGCGGCGAAACGGTGTAAAAACGCTTTGCTACCTTCCTCCGGCGTACAGACAAAGAAATCGCCCTCGGCCTGTTTGAAATAATCCACCAGCCACGATTTTGCTTCACCGACGCCATCGCCCGCCATTTTTAACAGCAGATGATGTTCGTATTTATCGCGCCAGTTTTTCATGCGCGGCGGTAAATGGCTGGGGAACAGGTGACCGAATTTTTGCATCGCACGGTCGGTAAAATGCGGACGGAAGAATTTCACTTTCTCCAGCATCGCATCGGTGCGCCCCTTGAGATTAAAGAAGAATGGCATCTTGTCGGTGCCTAACTTATCAATCATCAGGAAGGTGTCTTTGCCGTATTTTTCCGCAATATCGTAGATATCCCGGTGCATATATTCCCCGGCAACCGGCAGATTTTCGAAGTTAGCCAGAATATGACGGCGGATTTCGGTCAGCACTTCCGGCTGGTTGGTGCCGATATAAAACACCTGCTGATTTTTTTCCGCTTCGAAGGTATCAAGACGTACCGCAAAGACGGCCAGCTTCCCGGCGCAACCAGAAGATTCAAATAACCGATCCGGATCGGCGTTATAACGTGCGGGCGTGTCGGCTTCAATATCACGAACGCGGTGGACATAGTCATAATCGTGGGCGTGACGACCATCGTGACGCACATCGTCATCTTTGATGCGATCGTCATCCAGCTTGCTAAGGATCTGCTCCGGCGTTTCGCCCAGATCAATCCCCAGATGGTTAACCAGCGTCAGCTTGCCATCTTCATTTATACGCGCGAATAACGACATTTCGGTATACGCCGGGCCACGTTGCACCAGCGAACCACCAGAGTTATTACAGATACCGCCGATAACCGATGCGCCTATACACGATGATCCAATCACCGAGTGCGGTTCGCGTCCCAGCGGTTTGAGGGCTTTTTCCAGCGAATAGAGCGTGGTGCCCGGATAGGCCAGCACCTGTTCGCCCTTGCCGAGAACGTGTAGCTTGTCGAGACGCAGGGTGCTGATGATCACGATATCGCGATCATAGTCGTTACCGTTTGGCGTCGATCCTTCGGTCAGACCTGTATTGGCGGCCTGCATGAGAATAATTTTGTCGGCGGCAACACAAACATTCAGTACTCGCCAAAGTTCGAGTAGTGAGCCGGGGAAAACGACAGCCAGTGCGTCGCCCTGACCAGAACGGAAGCCCTTGCGATAGCGGGCTGTTTTTGCGGGATCGGTGAGCAGGTGTGAAGAACCCACCAGACGAGCAAGTTCATTCAAAAAGTCTTTATTATCAATCGTGGTCATGGAAGGAATTCTCCACTCCTTGTGGCAGGGAAAAATATCACGGATAAGCATAGCTCTACGTATGATGATTCAGTGAGCGAATATTTCATAATTTCAGACTATCCACATAACTTTCTTTTTCTCTCTTGTTCGGGCTTATGGCAAACTGCGGTTTTTGCGACATTTTTCGCCGCCACATTGGGCACAAGAGGAAGAGAAAATCCATATGAAATGGCTATGTTCAGTAGGAATCGCGGTGAGTCTGGCCCTGCAGCCAGCACTGGTGGATGATTTATTCGGTAACCATCCATTAACGCCAGTAGCGCGGGATGCGTTCGTCACCGAGCTGCTCAAGAAAATGACGGTTGATGAGAAAATTGGTCAGTTACGCTTAATCAGCGTGGGGCCGGATAACCCGAAAGAGGCGATCCGCGAGATGATCAAAGACGGGCAGGTTGGGGCGATTTTCAATACCGTAACCCGTCAGGATATCCGCGCCATGCAGGATCAGGTGATGGAGCTGAGCCGCCTGAAAATTCCTCTCTTTTTTGCCTACGACGTGCTGCACGGGCAGCGTACCGTCTTCCCGATTAGCCTTGGTCTGGCCTCTTCCTTTAACCTTGATTCGGTGAAAACGGTCGGGCGTGTCTCTGCTTATGAAGCGGCAGATGATGGTCTGAATATGACCTGGGCACCGATGGTGGATGTTTCTCGTGATCCGCGCTGGGGACGTGCTTCCGAAGGTTTTGGCGAAGATACGTATCTCACTTCAATAATGGGTAAAACTATGGTGGAAGCGATGCAGGGTAAAAGCCCGGCAGATCGCTACTCGGTAATGACCAGCGTCAAACACTTCGCCGCTTACGGCGCGGTAGAAGGTGGTAAAGAGTACAACACCGTCGATATGAGTCCGCAGCGCCTGTTTAATGACTATATGCCACCGTACAAAGCGGGGCTGGATGCAGGTAGCGGCGCTGTGATGGTGGCGCTGAACTCACTCAACGGCACGCCTGCCACCTCCGACTCCTGGCTGCTGAAAGATGTTCTGCGCGACCAGTGGGGCTTTAAAGGCATCACCGTTTCCGATCATGGCGCAATCAAAGAGCTGATTAAACATGGCACGGCGGCAGACCCGGAAGATGCGGTGCGCGTGGCGCTTAAGTCCGGGATCAACATGAGTATGAGCGACGAGTATTACTCGAAATATCTGCCTGGGTTGATCAAGTCCGGCAAAGTGACGATGGCAGAGCTGGACGACGCTGCCCGCCATGTACTGAACGTTAAATATGATATGGGGTTGTTTAACGACCCATACAGCCATTTGGGGCCGAAAGAGTCTGACCCGGTGGATACCAATGCCGAAAGCCGCCTGCATCGCAAAGAGGCACGTGAAGTGGCGCGCGAAAGCCTGGTGTTGCTGAAAAACCGTCTCGAAACCCTGCCGCTGAAAAAATCAGCAACCATTGCGGTGGTTGGCCCGCTGGCAGACAGCAAGCGTGACGTGATGGGAAGCTGGTCGGCGGCAGGTGTTGCCGATCAATCCGTGACCGTGCTGACCGGGATTAAAAATGCCGTCGGTGAAAACGGTAAAGTGCTGTATGCCAAAGGGGCGAACGTTACCAGTGACAAAGGCATTATCGACTTCCTGAATCAGTATGAAGAAGCGGTAAAAGTCGATCCGCGCTCGCCGCAAGAGATGATTGATGAAGCGGTGCAGACGGCGAAACAATCTGATGTGGTGGTGGCTGTGGTCGGTGAAGCCCAGGGGATGGCGCACGAAGCCTCCAGCCGTACCGATATCACTATTCCGCAAAGCCAGCGTGATTTGATTGCGGCGCTGAAAGCCACCGGCAAACCGCTGGTGCTGGTGCTGATGAACGGGCGTCCGCTGGCGCTGGTGAAAGAAGATCAGCAGGCTGATGCGATTCTGGAAACCTGGTTTGCCGGGACTGAAGGCGGTAATGCGATTGCCGATGTGTTGTTTGGCGATTACAACCCGTCCGGCAAGCTGCCGATGTCCTTCCCGCGTTCTGTCGGGCAGATCCCGGTGTACTACAGCCATCTGAATACCGGTCGTCCGTATAATGCCGACAAGCCGAACAAATACACTTCGCGTTATTTTGATGAAGCTAATGGGGCGCTTTATCCGTTCGGCTATGGTCTGAGCTATACCACTTTCACCGTCTCTGATGTGAAACTTTCTGCGCCGACCATGAAGCGTGACGGCAAAGTGACCGCCAGCGTGCAGGTGACGAACACCGGTAAGCGCGAAGGGGCGACGGTAGTCCAGATGTACCTGCAGGATGTGACGGCTTCCATGAGTCGCCCGGTAAAACAGCTGAAAGGCTTTGAGAAAATCACCCTGAAACCGGGCGAAACCCAGACTGTCAGCTTCCCGATTGATATCGAGGCGCTGAAGTTCTGGAATCAACAGATGAAATATGACGCCGAGCCTGGCAAGTTCAATGTCTTTATCGGCACTGATTCCGCACGCGTTAAGAAAGGCGAGTTTGAGTTGCTGTAATGCTTTAGCAAGGGCGCGACGTTTGCGCCCTTTGCCTGATGTTCATATCTTAACTTGCTGAATTTTCGCCCTTTGTAGGCCGGATAAGGCGCTCGCGCCGCATCCGGCAGGAAACGCCGGACCGAATATGCCTCTTAAGTATTTATCTGATTCTGCAACTGAATCCGTCCGCTCAGGCTAACCCTGTCATTATCAACTATGCTTTTCTCTTAATTCGCTGAAAACAACAGTAAAAGAATGAGGAAAGCATCATGCCACTCTCAAAGGTCTGGGCAGGTTCACTGGTTTTGTTGGCAGCCGTGAGCCTGCCGCTGCACGCGGCTTCCCCCGTTAAAGTCGGTTCAAAAATAGATACCGAAGGCGCGCTGCTCGGCAATATCATTTTGCAGGTGCTGGAAAGTCACGGCGTTCCTACGGTAAATAAAGTGCAATTGGGAACGACTCCCGTAGTGCGCGGGGCGATCACTTCTGGTGAGCTGGATATCTATCCGGAATATACTGGCAATGGCGCGTTTTTCTTTAAAGATGAAAACGATACGGCATGGAAAAACGCGCAGCAAGGCTATGAGAAAGTCAAAAAACTCGATGCAGAGCAAAACAAGTTAATCTGGCTGACGCCCGCGCCTGCAAATAACACCTGGACCATCGCCGTGCGTCAGGATGTGGCAGAGAAAAACAAACTCACTTCGCTTGCTGACCTGAGTCGTTATCTGAAAGAGGGTGGCACCTTCAAACTGGCTGCCTCAGCAGAGTTTATCGAACGCGCCGATGCGTTACCCGCCTTTGAAAAAGCCTATGGCTTTAAGCTCGGTCAGGATCAGTTGCTGTCACTGGCTGGTGGCGACACGGCGGTGACGATCAAGGCCGCTGCCCAGCAAACTTCTGGCGTTAATGCCGCAATGGCTTACGGCACTGACGGTCCGGTCGCGGCACTGGGGTTGCAAACCTTAAGCGATCCGCAAGGCGTGCAGCCTATCTACGCGCCTGCACCAGTGGTGCGTGAGTCGGTGCTGAAGGAGTATCCGCAAATGGCACAGTGGCTAAAGCCAGTCTTTGCCCGCCTCGATGCAAAAACATTGCAGCAACTGAATGCCAGCATTGCCGTTGAAGGACTGGATGCCAAAAAAGTGGCTGCCGACTACCTGAAACAAAAAGGGTGGACGAAGTAATTTCCCGTGACTTATCTACGTATTAATCCTGTTCTGGCGCTGCTGCTGTTGCTGACGGCAATCGCAGCGGCGCTGCCGTTTATCAGTTACGCGCCTAATCGTTTAGTCTCTGGTGAGGGGCGTCATCTCTGGCAGTTGTGGCCGCAAACGATCTGGATGCTGGTGGGCGTATGTTGCGCCTGGCTGACAGCCTGTTTTATTCCCGGTAGAAAAGGCAGCATTTTTGCACTCATCCTGGCGCAACTCGTCTTCGTATTGCTGGTGTGGGGAGCGGGAAAAGCGGCGACCCAACTGGCGCAAAATGGCAGTGCGCTGGCGCGTACCAGCCTCGGCAGTGGTTTCTGGCTGGCTGCGGCGCTGGCATTGCTGGCCTGTAGCGATGCCATCCGCCGAATCTCCACGCATCCGCTGTGGCGCTGGTTGTTGCATATGCAGATTGCCATTATTCCGCTGTGGTTGCTGTACTCCGGCACGCTTAACGATCTCTCGCTAATGAAAGAATACGCCAACCGTCAGGATGTGTTTGACGACGCGCTGGCACAACATCTGACGTTGCTGTTTGGTGCGGTGCTGCCTGCGTTAGTGATTGGTGTGCCGTTGGGCGTCTGGTGCTACTTTTCCACTGCGCGGCAGGGGGCGATTTTTTCGCTACTCAATGTCATTCAGACCGTGCCTTCGGTGGCGCTCTTTGGCCTGTTGATTGCGCCGCTTGCCGCGCTGGTTACGGCCTTTCCGTGGCTGGGTAAGCTGGGCATAGCAGGAACCGGAATGACACCCGCACTGATTGCGCTGGTGCTCTATGCCTTGCTGCCGCTGGTGCGCGGCGTGGTAGTCGGCTTGAACCAGATCCCGCGCGATGTGCTGGAGAGCGCCAGAGCGATGGGGATGAGCGGGGCGCAGCGATTCCTGCATGTTCAGTTACCGCTGGCGTTACCGGTATTTCTGCGCAGCCTGCGGGTGGTGATGGTGCAAACTGTAGGTATGGCGGTGATTGCGGCGTTAATCGGCGCAGGCGGTTTTGGTGCGCTGGTTTTCCAGGGGCTGCTAAGCAGTGCCATTGATTTAGTGTTGCTGGGGGTGATCCCGGTAATTGTTCTGGCGGTGCTTACCGACGCGCTGTTCGATTTGCTTATCGCACTGCTGAAGGTGAAACGTAATGATTGAATTTAGCCATGTCAGCAAACTGTTCGGCGCACAAAAAGCCGTTAACGATCTCAATCTCAATTTTCAGGAGGGGAGTTTTTCAGTGCTGATTGGTACATCAGGCTCCGGTAAATCCACCACTCTGAAAATGATTAACCGCCTGGTGGAGCATGACAGTGGCGTGATCCGCTTTGCCGGAGAAGAAATTCGCTCGCTGCCAGTGCTGGAGTTGCGCCGCCGGATGGGCTATGCCATTCAATCTATTGGCCTGTTTCCCCACTGGAGCGTGGCACAAAACATCGCCACCGTGCCGCAATTGCAAAAATGGTCACGGGCGCGGATCGACGATCGTATCGACGAATTAATGGCGCTACTGGGGCTGGAGCCAAATTTGCGTGAGCGTTATCCGCATCAGCTTTCCGGCGGTCAGCAGCAACGTGTGGGAGTGGCGCGTGCACTGGCTGCCGATCCGCAAGTCTTACTGATGGATGAACCTTTTGGCGCGCTGGACCCGGTAACGCGCGGCGCGTTGCAACAAGAGATGACGCGCATACACCGTTTGCTGGGGCGTACCATTGTGCTGGTCACTCATGATATTGATGAGGCGCTACGACTGGCAGAACATCTGGTGTTGATGGATCACGGTGAAGTGGTGCAGCAGGGAAATCCGCTGACGATGCTGACTCGTCCGGCGAATGATTTTGTCCGCCAGTTTTTTGGGCATAGTGAACTGGGTGTCCGCCTGCTTTCGTTACGTAGCGTGGCGGATTACGTGCGTCGCGAAGAACGGGCAGAAGGTGAGGCGCTGGCAGAAGAGATGACGCTACGCGATGCGCTCTCCCTGTTTGTCGCGCGGGGATGTGAAGTGCTGCCGGTGGTGAACACACAGGGCGAGCCTTGCGGCACGCTGCATTTTCAGGATCTGCTGGTGGAGGCGTAAGCGTATGAAGATGTTGCGCGATCCGCTGTTCTGGCTCATTGCTTTGTTTGTGGCACTGATTTTCTGGCTGCCTTACAGCCAGCCGCTGTTTGCTGCCTTGTTCCCACAACTGCCACGACCCGTTTATCAGCAAGAGAGTTTTGCAGCTCTGGCACTGGCTCATTTCTGGCTGGTGGGAATTTCGAGTTTGTTTGCGGTGATCATTGGTACTGGTGCCGGAATTGCTGTCACTCGCCCGTGGGGGGCGGAATTTCGCCCACTGGTGGAAACTATTGCCGCCGTTGGGCAGACTTTTCCGCCCGTCGCGGTGCTGGCGATTGCCGTTCCGGTGATCGGCTTTGGTCTGCAACCCGCGATTATCGCCTTGATCCTTTACGGTGTGCTGCCCGTCCTACAGGCGACACTTGCCGGGCTGGGAGCGATTGATGCCAGCGTGACAGAAGTTGCGAAAGGTATGGGAATGAGCCGTGGTCAGCGACTGCGTAAGGTCGAGCTACCGCTGGCGGCTCCGGTGATTCTGGCGGGCGTGCGAACTTCGGTGATTATCAACATTGGTACGGCGACGATCGCCTCAACGGTAGGGGCCAGCACGCTGGGTACGCCGATCATCATCGGGCTTAGCGGATTTAATACCGCGTATGTGATCCAGGGGGCGTTACTGGTGGCACTGGCGGCGATCATCGCAGACCGCCTGTTTGAAAGGCTGGTGCAGGCACTTAGCCAGCACGCAAAATAAAGGTATAACCTGCGAGCATGACGCCACCAATTCCACCTAACGCCATAAACAGGAACAGGGCGATGACCCCAATTTTAGCTATGCGCATAATGCACTCCTTATGTTAACGAAAGGATTGTACAGTAAAGCGCATTTGTTAACGAATCATTAAATGCCGAGTGGGAAAATATCATGGCCTTGTTCCTGCCAACTGGTGAGTTGCTGCTGTTGGGCAGAGGTTCGATTTTCACCGCACCACACCAGCAATGTACGGCCTTCGAACAGTTCAGGGCGTAGTTGATTGAGCGAGTGGGCGAGGACATCAATGCGCCATCCTTGTTGACTGGCAATCCAGCCCTCCAGCCACAGACGGGTGGTATCGTGAATATTCCAGCCAACCACCAGCGCATCTTTACCCTGTTTTTTACGTGCCGAAGCCAGACAGATGGCGATGTAGTTGATCAGTACGCCGTCGAGGATCGCCAGCAGCGCCTGGAGAGTCGGTTGTTGACACTGAAGTCGTCGGCGCAGAGGAATAAACAGATGTGTGGTGAGTGTCTGGGCGGGGTAATCCTGACCGCGCTCTTTGATCCACGTTCGCAGGCTATGCAGATTGCCGCTTTGCAGGTAAGTCAGTAATGTTTCTTGCTGATCGCGCCAGCCGTTCTGCACATCAACATTTTCATTACTGAGCAGCATTTTTACTTTGCTGACCTGCACGCCGTTGTCGATCCAGCGTTTGATCTCGCGGATCCGGTCAATATCGGCATCGTTGAACAGCCGATGACCGCCGTCTGTCCGTTGCGGTTTCAGCAATCCGTAACGCCTCTGCCACGCGCGTAACGTGACAGGGATTAAGGGTAAACTAACTGATTTTGCAAGTTTTTATTTTACCCAACTTTCTTATGGGGCATACATGGGACACTTTCAGATAGTCTTTTGTTAAGGAGTTCTATCTGTTCGTGATTGTTGTCTTTCATCCATGCTCCGTAAACATTGAATACCATTTGTGCGTTTGTGTGGCCCATCTGGCTTGCGATAAAACTAGGATTAGCTCCTGCGGCAAGTGACCAGCATGCATAAGTATGCCTGGATTGGTACGATTTTCTGTGTCTCAGACCTGCGCGTTTTAAGATACTTGTCCATGACTCCCTGATGGAGTCAACCTTGTAGTGAGGTCCGGACAACTGCTGCTGTTTTGTTACCTGAGGACTAAAAACAAAAGTGCATTTATGCACAGCAGTTCTCCCATATTCCCTCTGCTTCACCTCTACAGAATGTTGCTTTCCAAGCATGGTCATTTCCGCCTGGCTTTTAAGAGCATCAATAGCTGGTTGAACCAGATGAATTGTCCTTCCGGTGCCTGCATCGGTTTTTGGTGGAGTGAATTCGCCAAGTTTTGTATAATTTCTACGGATGGTTATAGTCCTTGCTTTAAGGTCTATATCTTCCCATGCCAGCGATACCAACTCCCCGTGACGAATACCCGTGTATACAGCGAGAATCCACAGGTTTTTTGTTTGTTGATGACGGCAAGCCTCAATAAAACGAATAAATTCGTCACGGGTGAGAGGATCTGGTTTTACCTTGGACTTTTTTAAGGGAGCCAGACCGTTAAATGGGTTTCCTGAGGTATAACCATTATCTGTTGCAAATTGAAACATTCCAGCTATGGTTGTCATATAGTAGTTTACCGTGACCACTGAGCGCCCTTTTATGGAAGAAGTCTTTCCATTAGAAAGCTTTTGGTAACCGGTCAACAAATCTCTCCTTACGAAAAGTAAATCCTCTTTTGTTATGGATGAAACCAGTTTTTTTTCACCTAACATTGGTAACATGTTTTTAATTACTGACTGGTAACGGTTAAGTGCATTCGCACAAATCTCAATTTTCTTAAGGTCCAACCATTTTTCCGAAAGTGCCTTAACGGTTATCTCTCTTTTTCCCAGACCAAAGTGTTTCAGGTTAGGGGAATTAGGGAACTGCGCGGCGTAGTCGAAACTCCCCATTCTGATTGCAAAACAAACGGAAGTGCGAAGTTCACCAGCGATCTTCCGGTTTTTGGCTGTGTCAGGAACACCGAGGTTTTCTCTGACACGTTTGCCATTATAGTGAAACCATATACGGAGTGATCCTCCATGGTTTTCAACGCCTGTCGGGTATGATGCGTTACTCATTAAACCTCCCAGACGTCCAGGAGCATTAACAGGTTAACCGGAACTTGCATTTTTGGCACCTGGTTGTTTCTGGTTTTCGATCCATCGCATAATTTCTTCGATGTTGTACAGGCATTCACTGTAGTGCCCCGGATCACCTTCTACAGCGTAATGGCGGTATTCTTTTCCCTGCATCCATGACTTTCTTCTTGCCCGCTCAATGGTGCCAGGCTTTAGCCCTGTTGATGCAATGAGGACTCTCTCCGTACACCATTTGCTGGGGGTTATCTGATAGATAATTGTCTGCATGCCAACCTCATAAAATTTTCATCCACGGCAGTGGCACCACACTTCAAACATTCGCTTCACAACTTCACGACAGTAGAAGCCGTCAACATCTCGCGTCAGGTCATAGCGATTGCCGTAACGCTGGTGGACCCATCGTTCAAATGCTTTATTCATTCTTTACTTCCTTTTTATGGCTCGTAATTTTTTCAGGTGCTTTTCCTGCTCAGTGTCCGCGAGAATTTTGCGGTACTCCTGGTGGTCAATATGTTCGAACAGGCAGTTTAACTCACCAATGCGTACCCGCCCGGATCGTCCGTCCATCCGTCGAAAGAACACTGAGTGCTCAGTGATGCGAGTAATCACCACGGGGTATCCAGCTCTGTCCGTGTATATCTGACCGCGTTGAATCAAAGCGAACATGTGGTTATCCCCATCGACAAATCGAGAACACAACAAACGCTGCTGCGAAGACCACCCCCAGAGTTACGATTGCATCAGGCCAGCTCATTGATTCACCTCCTGCCTGTCGTCCGGCATTCGCTCACTACAGCTTATCCAACCATCCGGAGTTACCGGAACTTGTG
>OGUN01001469.1_pt1 | contig 16379 bp, 16 predicted proteins | sample 1553621 | NCBI WGS metagenome assembly OGUN01 (sample SAMEA2580300, study PRJEB22360) | human gut metagenome | biome: human gut; feature: human-associated habitat; material: faeces | place: Denmark | collected 2008/2010
GCGGTCTGCTCCCCCCGCCCCGCTTGGGGGCGGCGTCGTCGTCCGCCTGCGGATCCCGCACGCCCCGAAGGCGGGTAGTGCGGAAATCTATGATGACACCCGGCTCGGAGGTCAGCCTACCGGTGATGTTGATGAGCCGGATGTTCCCCACATTGGAATTGAATTTGCCCTTCAGGGATTCCAGCCATTCCGCCTCGGTGCCGGTAAATCCGTTGTTCTGGGCGATCTCATAAGCGGACGCGCCGTCAAATTCCCCGCTTTCCTTTGCCTGCGCCAGCGCGGTATCCACGGCCTCGTCCAGCGGCGGGATCGTCACCGCCTCGACCTGAGAGACAATGCCATGCCCGTTCACCCCGGATACCTTCAAAAACTGCCCGATCTCGGCGTTTTTGGGAGCGTTGAGCAGCCCGTCATAGCAGAAATAATCCTCTGATTCCAGCCCGCCGGGAATCGCCCCGTGAACCTGAAACAGAATGTGAAACGTGCTGACTCTGGCGTCCCCCTGCGTCAGCACCACGGAGAGTATCCCGTTTCCCGGACAGGACAGCACCTGCGGCGCAAGCTCCACCGTCAGCACGTTCCCGGACGCCGACCACGCAGGGCTGCCGTCTGGCAGAGAATCGTACTCCCCGCCGGTGCCGTCGGGCTTCCGGAATCGAACCGTCGCGTGGACGTCCTCGGGAATTTCCCAGCTTTCCCCGCCGCAGAGGAGGGACAGCTCCAGCTGCCGGGCGTACTGGTCGCCCTCCACCATGTCCACCCGGGGCATGACCGCCTGTCCGGACAGGTCTATTTCCAATTTGTGTTTGACATACATCATGTCAACCCCCTTTCGCCCGAAGGGGGAAAAACGAAGTCCGTTGCACAAAAGAAAGCAACGCAGCGGAAAAAATCCGTCTGCGCTGCTCAAAATACCATATCAATCAGCCGTTTTTACACTCTGAACGGCGTTTTTTCTGTTCATGGGATTCCATTTCCCACTGAGATAGTACCCGGCAAACAGGAGGAACAGCAGCAGGTTATGGGCGATCATGCACGCCCACGCGGACACCAGCCCCATCCCCAGCAGCTGGGTGCAGATAAACGTGCCCACAATGCGCACGCCCCACATGCCCGCGATGCTGCAAACAAAGGGCATCATAGTGTTCCCCATGCCCTGCATCATGCCCTCGACAATGATGGACACGCCGTAAAACGGCTCGGACACCGCCACCATCCGCAGAACCGTGACCCCGAGTGCGATCACCTGAGCGTCTCTGGAAAACAAACGCATCATGTTGGGCGCGAACAGGAACAGCAGCGACCCGGAGACGATCATCAGACTGACCTCGATAAACAGGATCATCCGCCCCAGCTCCTTGACCCGCCGGTTGTCCCCCGCCCCCAGAGCGTTGCCCGCCAGCGTCGCCGCCGCAGTCTGCATCCCGTAGCCGGGAATGTAAAACGCGGATTCCACCGTGTTGGCGATCGTGTGGGCAGCGGTAGCAATTTCGCCCAAAGAGTTTATCATCGACGCAAAGGCCACATATCCCAGAGAAGTACCGAAGCGCTGCAAGGCATTGGGCAGCGCCACCCGCAGGCAGGGCTTCAGCACATCCCAGTCCGGCCGCAGTTTCTGCCCCTTGGGAGACAGCAGTGGGTGCCGCCAGAGCACCACGGTGATGCACACGCCGCCGATCACGAAGGAAATGGCGCTTGCCACAGCCGCGCCGATGACGCCCCATCCCGCGCCGAAGACGGTCATGCCCCACACCTGCCGCGTGGGATAGATGAGCAGAAAGTTAAGGACAACATTGACCCCGTTCACCAGAAAACCGACCCGCATGGGCGTTTTGGCGTCCCCTGCCGAACGAAGCAGCGTACCGAAAATCGTAATGGCCGCCCGGGCCAGCATGGGGGTGTACAGAATGAAAAAGTATTGGGCAGCCAAGTCCTGAATGGCCGGGTCAACCTGCATCCACACTGGCACCTTGCCGCTCAGCGCCAGCATCAGCACAGTAAAAAACGTGCCGCAGACCAAAACCGCCAGCACCGCCTGAGACGAGGCTTTCCCCGCCCGCTTCGTATCCCCCGCCCCGCAGGCCTGAGACACGAAGGACAGAAAGCCCACGCCAATGGCGGCAACGGTGCTGCCAATCAGCCAGTTAACCGTGCTGGTAGCGCCCACCGCCGCAGTCGCCTGCGTACCGATTGCGCCGACCATAGCGGTGTCGATATACTGCACCGCCGTCTGCATCAGCTCTTCCAGCATAGTCGGCCACGCCAGCGTCAGAATGGTCGGCACCATCACCCACGGAAGAAAAGAACGCTTCGACTTTTCCATGATATCCTCACATCTTTTTTTCTGTATTATCCAACAAATATCCCCAAATGTCAACTCTGCACGACATTTCCCGCACGAAGCAAAAGCATAAAAATAGGAAGTCCGAAGACCTCCTATTACTCGTTATCGTGGCTCATCGCTTTCAGCATCTGGATAGCCGCAGCCTTCTGACTCGGCGTCAGGCAGACCCAGCAGTCAAACAGCTCTTTCATATCCGGGGTCAGCTCCACCATATCGGTGTCCGCGAAAAACTGGGACATGGTGATGCCGAATCCCTTGCAGATCGTCTCAAGGGTTGCAATGGAGGGAACAGTATTTCTTCTGAAAATATTTCCGATGGTGGACTGTGCCAGACCGCATTCCTTTGAAAGCTTATACTCCGTCCAACCACGTTCCCGCAATAACTGCTGAAGCCGCGCGTGCGTATCCATAGCATCACAACCTTTCTCATCTTCCAATGTCCGCCGCTGAAATGCAAAAGGAAACCGGACATCAATCGCGGTACGCATCATACCGAAATTGCTGTCCGGTTTTGGTGGGCGAGGCGGGACTTGAACCCGCACGTCCGCAGTGAACACTAGAACCTGAATCTAGCGAGTCTACCAATTCCACCACTCGCCCATATCTGCCTGCCGGTTTCCCTCAGCGCTCGGATATCGTATCACAGCAGGCGAAATTTGTCAACAATTATTTGTCAATCCTTGTAATAGAGCATACAGTGGCAATAGCCCTTGAAATTCGGGTCTGCGATCTGCTCCCGGAATTCCTTACAGATGCACTTATTGTCCTCCGTCCGCTCCAGCCGGCAGGGGCAGTAGCCTCCCGTGCGCTTCAGACCTTCCCGAATGGTTTTTACCAGTTCCTTGTCATCATTGAGCCGAACCGCCATCATCCGACACTTCCTTTCAGGGAACATTATAAATCGGCAAAAACCGCTTGTCAACAGAATTCAAACACTCTTTGCAGATAGCTGCACGGAACAAATTCCCCGGCACGCGCCATGGCCAGAATCGTTTCCCTGTCCGCGTACATCTTGTCCACAGTCTCGCCCTCCTGCAAGCACCAAGTCAAAAAAATACAGCCCACTGCACACGCAATGAGCTGTATTGTGGCGGAGTGAGAGGGATTTGAACCCTCGCGCGCTTTTTAGACGCCTACTCCCTTAGCAGGGGAGCCCCTTCGGCCTCTTGGGTATCACTCCGAATAAAAAGAAAACTATTCACTTGATTGCCAAAGTATTCTAGCATATGGCAGAATGTTTGTCAAGCACTAATCTCGCCCCTGCGTCAAAGCTCTTGACAATTTTCCCTCTGGATGATATATTTTATGAAGTCTGGAGAGATGTCCGAGCGGTTTAAGGAGCCAGTCTTGAAAACTGGTGATGGGGCAACCCACCGTGGGTTCGAATCCCACTCTCTCCGCCACTTACTCCACCGCAATTCTATCGGAATTGCGGTGGTTTTTCTGCGTCAGCGCAAACCTGTCGGTCAGGCGTTGACAAACGCCCTCCGAACGATTACAATAGACAAAAATTACATTATGAGGTGATTTCTCATGGATTCCAAGCTGCGCCCCGAAACACTGTGCATTCAGGCCGGTTATACGCCCAAAAACGGCGAGCCCCGTCAGATCCCCATCGTCCAGAGTACCACATTCAAGTACGACACCTCCGAGGATATGGGAAAGCTCTTTGATCTGGAAGCCGAGGGCTATTTCTACTCCCGTCTGGCAAATCCCACCTGCGACGCCGTCGCCGCCAAGATCTGCGCGCTGGAGGGCGGCACCGCCGCCATGCTCACCGGTTCCGGACAGGCGGCCAACTTCATGGCGGTGTTCAACATCGCCGGATGCGGCGATCACATCGTTGCCAGCTCCGCCATCTACGGCGGCAGCTTCAACCTTTTCTCCGTCACCATGAAGAAAATGGGTCTGGAAACCACCTTTATCGACCCGGACTGCACCGAGAAAGAACTGAACGCCGCCTTCCGTCCCAACACCAAAGCCGTGTTCGGCGAGACCATCGCCAACCCCGCCCTGACGGTGCTGGACATTGAGAAATTCGCCAAGGCCGCCCATGCCCACGGCGTTCCCCTCATTGTGGACAACACCTTCGCCACGCCCATCAACTGCAGGCCCTTCCGGTGGGGCGCGGACATCGTCACCCACTCCACCACCAAGTACATGGACGGTCACGCCTCCGCTCTGGGCGGCGCCATCGTGGACAGCGGCAAGTTCGACTGGACGGCCTACCCGGACAAGTTCCCCGGCCTGTGTACCCCTGACGACAGCTACCACGGCGTCACCTACACCCAGCGCTTCGGTCTCGGCGGCGCGTTCATCACCAAGTGTACCGCCCAGCTGATGCGGGACTTTGGCTGCGTCCAGTCCCCCCAGAGCGCGTTCCTGCTGAATCTGGGTCTGGAAAGCCTGCCCTTCCGCATGAAGCAGCACTGCGCCAACGCCCAGGCCGTGGCGGAATATCTGCAAGGTCACGAGAAGGTCAAGTGGGTGAAGTTCGCCGGGTTGAAGGGCGACAAATATTACGACCTTGCCCATAAGTATATGCCGAACGGCACCTGCGGCGTCATTTCCTTCGGCCTCTACGGCGGCCGGAAGGCGGCCGAGATCTTCATGAAGCACCTGAAGCTGGGCGCCATCGAGACCCACGTGGCCGATTCCCACACCTGCTGCCTGCACCCCGCTTCCTCCACCCACCGTCAGATGACCGACGCGGAGCTGGACGCCGCCGGTGTCGGTGCCGACCTCATCCGTCTGAGCTGCGGTCTGGAAAACGCCCAGGATCTTATCGAGGACATCGCGCAGGCATTGGAGAACGTGTAATCAGGAGGAAAGCGTATGCCCATTCAGATTCCCAACGACCTGCCGGCAGCGGGCATTCTGCAGCAGGAAAACATTTTCGTTATGCGAAAGACCCGGGCAGAGACCCAGCACATCCGCCCTCTGGAAATCGTGCTGTTGAATCTCATGCCAACGAAAATCGTCACGGAGACCCAGCTGAGCCGTCTGCTCGGCAATACGCCTTTGCAGGTGCATCTGGAGCTGATGATGGTCTCCTCCCACCGCTCCAAAAATACCCCGCAGGAGCATCTGCTGAATTTCTATAAAACCTTCGACGAACTGAAGGATCGGAAATTCGACGGCATGGTGATCACCGGCGCGCCGGTGGAGCAGATGCCCTTTGAAGAGGTGGACTACTGGCCGGAGCTGTGCCGGATCATGGAGTGGAGCAAAACCAACGTCCATTCCACCTTCCACATCTGCTGGGGCGCACAGGCGGGACTTTACTACCACTACGGCATTCAGAAAAAAGCCCTCCCGGAAAAGCTGTTCGGCGTGTACCCCCATCATGCGGACTACAAGCGCGCTATCCTGCTCCGGGGCTTCGACGATGAATTCTGGATTCCTCACTCCCGGCACACCACCGTGGAGCGTGCCGATATCGAGGCCGTTCCGGGCCTAAAAATTCTAGCTTCCTCTCCGGACGCCGGAGTCTACGCCGCCATGAACAAGGAAGGCCGTCAGATTTTCGTCACCGGCCACGCCGAGTATGACGCGGACACGCTGGAAAAGGAATACCTCCGGGACAAAGCCCAGGGTCTGCCCATCCACGTCCCAGCGAACTACTATCCCAACGACGATGACACCCAGCGCCCCGTCGTCCGCTGGCGTGGACACGCCCATCTGCTGTTCAGCAACTGGCTGAACTACTTTGTCTACCAGACGACGCCATACGACATCATGGCCGTCGGCGTGGAATCCACCCGCGAATAAAAGTTTACAATACAGCCGCCGTCCCACACTTGAAATGGGGCGGCGGCTGCTGTATAATTCTAGAAAAATTCTGAATTGCGAGGTAAACGCCATGCTCACCACAATTCTGTTTGATCTGGACGGCACGCTGCTTCCCATGGATCAGGAGGTGTTCGTCAAGGACTACCTGAACCGTCTGGCAGCCAAAATGGTGCCTTATGGCTACGACCCTCAGATGTTGGTCAAGGCCGTCTGGCGCGGCACCGGCGCTATGGTCGCCAATGACGGCAGGAAGACCAATGAGACCGTCTTCTGGGAAGCCTTCGCCGACATGTTCGGTCAGGACGCTTTGGAAGACGTCCCCCTCTACGACGAATTCTACGAAACGGAATTTCAGGAATGCCGCCACAGCTGCGGCTTTCAGCCCGCCGCGGCGGAAACCATTCGCACCCTCCACGCCATGGGGTACCGCACCGTGCTCGCCACCAATCCCCTTTTCCCGCCCACGGCCACCCAGAGCCGGGTCCGGTGGGCCGGTCTGACGCCCGAGGACTTCGAGTTCATCACTACATATGATAATTCCTCCTTCTGCAAGCCCAATCCGGACTACTACCGGGAAATTCTGGGTAAACTGGGATTGAACGCCGGAGAATGTCTCATGGTGGGCAACGACGTAAACGAGGACATGATCGCCCAAACCCTTGGTATGCAGGTATTCCTCCTCACCGACTGCCTGATCAATAAGGATGGCAAGGACATTTCTCAGTATCCATACGGCAGCTTCCCGGAGCTGATGGACTATATCCGGGGCTTATGATATGACAGTTTTTCTATTTCTTTTGTGTGCCATCGCGGCAATTTTGCTGATGGGAGGGTACTATACCTACCGCATCGCATTCTACTCCCCGAAAAAGGGGCGGGACAAAATCTCCACCTTCGCCAGCCACAAATATGACCCCTACCGCAAGGAGATCAACCGCCTGTTCTGCCAGCTCAGCGACCGTCCCTACGAGGAGGTTTCCATCGAATCCTTCGACGGGTTTACCCTGTTCGGACGCTATTACCACGTCAAAGACGGTGCGCCGCTGGACATCGGCTTCCACGGTTACCGCAGCAGCGCCCTGACGGACTTCGCCGGGGGCAGTGAGCTGAGTTTCTCTATGGGGCACAATCTCCTGCTCATCGACGAACGCGCCCACGGCAGAAGCGAAGGCCGTACCATCACCTTCGGCATTCAGGAGCGGTGGGACGTGGAAAGCTGGGCACGCTTTGCCGTGGAGCGATTCGGTGCAGATGTGCAGATTATCCTCTACGGCGTTTCCATGGGTGCGGCGACGGTGCTGATGGCTGCCGGGCTGGACTTGCCCGAAAACGTGAAAGGAATCATCGCCGACTGCCCCTATTCCTCCCCCAGAGACATCATCCGCAAGGTCGCAAGGGATATGCACATGCCCGACCACTTGGCATGGCCCTTCGTGAAGATCGGCGGGCGGGTATACGGCGGCTTTGACGTTGACGAAATGGACGCCGCCCGGGCAGTGAAACAGGCAACGGTGCCCATTCTCATCATCCACGGGGAAAGCGACAGCTTTGTCCCCTGCGAAATGAGCGACATCGTGTCGGAAAATCCCGCGCTGATAACACGATACACCTTCCCCGGTGCCGATCACGGGTTCAGCTATCTGGTGGACACGCCCCGCTACAAAAAAATCGTGACTGAGTTCGCGGAAAAGGCACTTGCGCCGAAAGCATAACTGCCGCCACCGCCGGAATGGGCGGGGTGCATCAGATAGTGAAAGGCACAGTGGGATAATCCGATGTGCCTGTTCTAATGCCAGCACCCCTTGCCTCTCTCTATGGGAGAGGTGGCCGAGCAAAGCGAGGACGGAGCGGGGAAACTAGGCGTAATACCCTCTCAGTCACCTTCGGTGACAGCTCTCCCAAAGGGAGAGCCAAGAGGCTGTACCAATACTCCGGCGCGGACGTTTTGCGGCAGGGATAGCGCAAAACAACTCCTCTTGATTTTTCCGAAAAAAAGAATACAATGGACGCATATTGTTTCCCGTGAAAGGATGCCGTTTTATGAACAAAATTTATATTCCCGAAAACTACAAGCCGGTGCTGGACGCCTACGACACCCAGCGCGCCATTGCCTATATCAAGGAGACGTTCCAGCAGGAATTTTCCAAGGCGCTGAACCTGAAGCGCGTCTCCGCGCCCCTGTTCGTCACCGAAAGCTCCGGCCTGAACGATAACCTGAACGGCTACGAGCGGCCTGTGGCCTTTGACATTCCCGCCGTGGGCATGGACGCTCAGGTGGTGCATTCTCTGGCAAAATGGAAGCGCCTTGCCCTCAAGCGCTACAATTTCACCGTTGGAAATGGCCTGTACACCGACATGAACGCCATCCGCCGGGACGAAGCGCTGGACAACATCCATTCCATTTACGTTGACCAGTGGGACTGGGAGAAGATCATTACCCGGGAAAACCGGAATCTGGACTTCCTGAAGCTCATCGTCCGCGCCATCGTGGGTTCTATCTGCGACACCAACGACCGCCTGCACGTTCGCTTCCCCCAGCTGCGTACCGAGCTGAGCCGGGAGGTCACCTTCATCACCGCGCAGGAGCTGGAAGACATGTATCCCGGTCTGGAAACCGGTTCCCAGCGGGAAAACGCCTTTGTCCGGGAGCATAAGACTGCCTGCGTCATGCAGATCGGCGGACTTCTCCGCTCCGGCAAGCCCCACGACGGCCGCGCCCCCGACTACGACGACTGGAATCTGAACTGCGACATTTTCTTCTGGGACGAAACGCTGAACCGAGCGCTGGAGGTTTCCTCCATGGGCATCCGTGTGGACGCGAAATCCCTCGACCGCCAGCTGACCCTCGCCCACTGCGACGACCGGCGGACGCTGCCCTTCCACAAGATGCTGCTGAATAACGAGCTGCCCCTGACCATCGGCGGCGGTATCGGCCAGAGCCGTCTGTCCATGCTGATGATGGGCTGCGCCCACATCGGCGAAGTACAGTCCAGCGTATGGGACAGCGAAACTGTGGACGCCTGCGCAAAGGCCGGAATCCCGCTGCTGTAATTTATATACTGACAAAAGACGCGGCCGACACGACCGCGTCTTTTTCGTATAAACAGATATCAAAAATAGGTTGATTTTATCCTAATATTTGAGTATACTAATAACAAAGGAGGCATTGCCATGAATATTGATACCAATACCATCGTTCCCATCTCCGTAGCCAATCAGAATTTCTCAAAGGTTGCCCGGCTGGTTGACCAGTATGGTTCCGCCGTTATTATGAAAAACAACACGCCCCGGTATATCATCTACGAATTCAACCAAGCGGACACCATGCAGGCGGCAGCCGACGACGATGTGCTTGCTTCCTCCGCGAAGCTCATGCAGCGCAACACGCATGTATATGAGGAACTGGCAAAATGAAGCTTCTCAGTAGGCGTCAAATTCTGATGTTGCATTCCATGCTGATCGCGCAGTCCGGCGGCATGGATGGGCTGCGTGATGAAGGTCTGTTGGACTCCGCAGTCAACACGCCGCTGCAAGCCTTCGGCGGACAGGAGCTCTACCCCACAATTCTCGAAAAAGCCGCCCGTCTGGGTTATGGACTCATTCACAATCACCCTTTCGTGGACGGCAACAAACGCATCGGAACTCACGCCATGCTCGTATTTCTGGACATCAACAGCATCACACTTTCCTACGAAGATGACGATTTGATTTCCGTCATTCTCCACGTTGCCGCCGGTGATATGGATGACCATGGGCTTCTTGAATGGCTGAAAAATCACATTGAATAGTGGGGTTGGCAGACATTGCCAACCCCACACTTTTAATAATAGAAGAACTTATAAAACGAAGGATACACGTTCAGCAGCTGCTGCAAATTTGTCCGGGAATTGGAACCGGGGTCGCGGATGGTAAATCCGGACGCTGTCAGACTGCTTCCCCCGGTATACCCCGTGACCACCACCCAGTGCTGACCGCCATAGGCATTGCTGACGCCGAGCAAGACAGGTTTTCCCTGCTTCAGCTTTCCATAAACGGCGCCGAGATACCCAGAGCCGTCCGTGACAGCTGTATAGTGGCTTGGCCAATAGAGACTGCCCGAGGGCGTATAGGTAAGCTCCTTCGCCATAGCGTCGGGGTAGATGGTTCTTCCCGTGCGGAAGGACTCCATCATTGCCACCGCCGTTGTGGCGCAGCCGATCTGAGAAAAGGTCTTCCCGGATGTACCGATCCGGACATCCGCCCAGCGGGCATCCGTCTGCTTGAAATTCGGCACGTTCAGGGACACTGAAGCATAGTTTCCGGACAGATATTGCGCGCTGACGTATCCGGTTTTCGTTCCGCCGTAAAGGACGCGGCTCCATCCGTTCGCAGTGGACAGACGGATGACCGTTTCCCCCTTGCTGAGGGCGCCGACCTTTCCATAGGCCGTCCCCGCCCCGCTGCGGACGTTCAGCGTGCCGCTGCTTACCGCCACGGATACCGGGGTTCCCTCCGTCACCGTGATGAAGCCCGCGTGGCAGTAGCCGTACTTCCCTTTTGCGTATTCCACCTTCCACCAGTCGCCGGACTTGGAGATCAGCGTAACATAGCTTCCCTTATTCAGCGACGCGGCCACCGCTGCGCTGGAGGACGGGCTGCTTCGCACGTTCAGCCTCCCGGAAGCAGTCGTCACGACACCGGCTTTGGAATCCGCCGTGGCCGCCTCAGCCCGCATCGGCAGAAGGAACGCTCCCAAAAGGAGCAGAATCGATACAGTACAAGTCAGAATTCGTCGAATAACAATCACCTCGTTCTGTTTTCTTGCATATATGCACAGCAATTGTAACACATTTGTAACCATTTGGGAATACGCCAAATTCTGACAAAAAACGCAGGAGCCGGTAAACCCGCCGCTCCTGCGCTATTCTTTATTTAATTGAACCGCACCACATTGTTGGCAAACCGGTAAAAGCTCCCGGCGAATTCCTGCCCGACCCGCCCCGGCACACTGACAAACAGCAGCGGCGTGCGCTTGCGGAAGTAATTCGCCCACTTGGGGTCATAAGCCATGCAGGTCTCCCACATCTTTTTCAGCTCGGCATCCGTCTCGGCGGACTTGTTCAGCCGGGTCGTGAGAATGGAGATGCCGAACATCATGAACAGGTCGTGCTTCATGTATCGTTTCAGCCGAGGTTCGGTGATATCATCCAGATGACAGGTGGTGAAGCACCGTTCCGTCACAAGGATCTGATCTGCGTGGCGCTTGGCCAGAGCGGCAGACTGCACCGACTGATCCGGCCGGCCGATCCAGTAACGGTAAAGGTCTGCGTTGAGATAGTACATTTTCCGCACATAGGGTATCGTCTGATAGATCATCAGGTTGTCCTCATAGAAAACATGTTTGGGAAGCGGCTGCTCCCATTTACGCATGATCTCGGTGCGGAAAGTGCTGGAATGGATGGTGAGCATCTGGTATACCCGGAAGGGTTTGGTATCCTCCCATGTGAAGATACGGTTCTCCGGCAACACGGCGGAATAGTTGATGGAGCGATCCCCGTCGCCGTCGGAATGGACGTAGTAGTAGTTTGTCACTACCATATCCACGCCGCCCTGCCGCTCACATTCCTCAAGAGCGTCCAGAAATTTGGGGAAATCGGGGCTGAGGGTGTCGTCGCTGTCCACGACCTTGAAATAGGTGCCGGTGGCGTGCTTCAATCCCTGATTGATGCCCTCACCGTGGCCGCCGTTTTCCTGATGAATGACCCGCACAATGTCCGGGAATTTCCGGGCATATTCGTCGGCGATTTTTCCGGTGTTATCCTTGGAGCCGTCATCAATAATGATGATCTCCACCCGGTTTCCCCCGGGCAGGAGGCTCTGGATGCACTTCTCCATATAGTCCTGAGAATTGTAGCAGGGTACTGTGACCGTCAGAAGCTTCATTTATCTTTCTCCTTCGATTTCTGATTTGGCAAGGCTCAGCGCCCGGAGGATTACCGCGTCCATGTCGTAATAGCGGTACTCCCCCAACCGGCCGCCGAAAATGGTTTTCTCTTCCCCGTCCGCCAGCACGTTGTACTTTCCATACAGGGCGTTATTTTTTTCATCGTTCACGGGATAGTACGGCTCCACCCCCGGCTTCCACTCGGAACTGTACTCCCGGGACACCACAGTTTTCGGCTGGGTGCCGAACTCGAAGAACTTATGCTCGATGATGCGGGTGTAGAGCGTCTCCCGGTCGGTGTAGTTGATCACGGCGTTGCCCTGAAAATTCGGCATATCCAGCACCTCCGTCTCAAACCGGACGGAGCGGTAGCTCAGAGGACCGAAGCAATAGTCAAAGTAGCTGTCAATAGAGCCGGTGTAAACGACCTTGTCCGCCAGCGCGTTCAGCTCGGCTCTGTGCTCCAGATAGTCCACATTCAGCCGCACCTCGATGCCGCTCAGCATATTCTCCACCATTTGGGTGTAGCCGCCCATGGGAATGCCCTGAAACCGGGCGTTAAAGTAGTTATTGTCAAAGGTAAGGCGCACAGGCAGGCGCTTGATGATGAAGGCGGGCAGCTCCGTGCAGGGACGCCCCCACTGCTTTTCGGTGTAGCCCTTCACCAGCTTTTCGTAAATATCCGTGCCGACGAGGGAAATGGCCTGTTCCTCCAGATTCTTCGGCTCCGCAATCCCGGCGGCCTTCCGTTGACGGGCAATCTCCGCCTCCGCCTGCTGTGGAGTCGTCACACCCCACATTTTATTGAAGGTATACATGTTGAAGGGCAGGGAGTACAGCTCCCCGTGGTAATTCGCCACCGGGGAATTGGTGTAGCGGTTAAATTCCGCGAACCGGTTGACATACTCCCACGCGGTCTTGTCGTTGGTGTGGAAAATATGGGCGCCGTAGGTATGTACCTGGATTCCCTCGATTTCCTCGGTATACACATTGCCGCCGACGTGACTCCGCCGGTCGATCACAAGCACGGACTTCCCCGCCGCCTTCACCTGCCGGGCAAAGACAGCGCCGAACAGCCCCGCCCCCACGACCAGATAATCATACCCCATGGATAATACTCCTTTGCCGGTTTTTTCACTGAGAATATATCATATCCCGCAGAGTTTGTCATCATAATTTTATTTAGGGTCTATCTGAAAACCGGGAATATGACCAACAGCGAGGGATTTTTCGCCTGCTGAAGCCATTTTTCCGCAGGAATACTTTGTGTATTACAAGGGAAAATGGTGCACAGCAGGCGGAAAAGGCCCGCTGTTTGGGCATGTTGACGGTTTTCAGATAGACCCTAAGAATTCGTTAGGAAAAGCCTCACTGGTCGCTGACAGAATCCAGATTCTTCCATCCATAGCGGAAAATGGATACGATCATGGATATTTCCGTGACGATCTCGTCCAGAATCCCAGCCCAGGAGCCAATAATTACATCATAAATGATCCACAGCGGCGAATTGACAAACATCCCTACAAGGCGGATCTTCTTCGGGCTGTACGTATACCCGCCGACCGTGGCAGCAATATTCGCGGCCACCGGCAGAATCGACCACCAACCGTCCCAGGTGAAAATCAGCGCCGTCACCTGCATGACGCACAGCGTGGCGCACATGGTTTTCCCTTTCAGAAAGCTGCTCCTGCTTCCCAGACAAAAGGAGCGAACCGTGTTCAGAACATAGCTGATCCCGCCGGTGATCGCGCCCAGCATCAGCAAATGTACTGTGTAGCACAGATAGGAAACAAACTGGACGCGGAACAGCGTCCGGTTGTTTTTGCATTGGTACGACAGGAAAAACAAAACCGTCCCGAAAAGGCCGATTGCCTGTATGAAAATGGATTTTCCCGACATAGTGCCCCTCTTTTCCGGAATATTTTTCTGTGAATCTGCATAAATAAAGAAAAAGTTCCGGGTTCTGCCTGTTTTGAAGGCAAAACCCGGAATTTCGTTGGCGGAGAAGGAGGGATTTGAACCCTCGATACCCTTTTGGGGTATACACGATTTCCAATCGTGCGCGCTCGGCCAGCTACGCGACTTCTCCATCACGGTGCTATCTGTCCAGCCCGGTTATAATACTACAGGAAACCCGATTTGTCAAGCGTAAATTTCCCTTTTCCGGGAATTCCTGCCCCGCCGGTTTTCGGCGGGGCAGTGAAATTCATTTAAGCCCGTAGACGCCCGCGCTTACCGGGGGCAGCGTGACCGTCTCTCCCTTCTGCGCGGCCTCGCCTCCGAAGGTGTACAGCGCGCCGCCCAGCGTCCCGTCAAGCCGGAAGGACACTTCCTCCCGGTAGGGATTGATGGCGACCAGCAGCGTTTCCTCGTCGTTTCCGCGCTTGTAAACCAGTGGCCGCTTCGGTGCGCCGTCGCTGACGAAGGTGATCCCGCTTCGGCTTTGCAGGGCACTGTGCGCCTGCCGCAGTTCGATCAGGCGGCGGACGTGATTCAGCAGAGACTCCCCATCATCCAGCTGCCCCGCAACCGTGGGACGGTCGGACGCAGGGTCCTGCCGAATGTAAATCTTGTCCGTAGGCGCGGCGCTGAAGCCCGCGTTCACCCCGTTATCCCACTGCATGGGACTGCGGGCGCCGGTGCGCTCGTAGCCGCCCTCCACACTGGTCAGCCCCTCCACGTAGCGCATACCAATCTCGTCGCCGTAGTAAATGAACGGCGCACCGGGCATGGTCAGCAGGAAGGCAAAGGCCAACTTCTTCTCGTCCCCCTCCACGTGCTTTGCGAGGCGGGTCATGTCGTGGTTGCCGGAGGGAATGCAGATCAGGCCGTCCTTCCCTGCCCGCTCCCGGCTCTCCAGATACTTTTCCACGAAGGCCGACGCGTCGCCCACGCCCCGGTCGGAGAAATAAGGCTCCTCGCACCGGAACAGGTCGTTGTAATGGGAGGGGCCGAAGTGGAGCAGAAAGTCCATATGGAACCCCCCGCGCAGGGACTTTTCCGGCTCGCCCCACTCGGAGACCATGGCCGCTTCCGGGAATTCCGCATCCAGAAACGCGCGAACTTTCTGCCACAGGGCGATGGTGCCGAGGCTGTCCGGGTCGTTCTTCACCAGACTGGACGCCATATCCACCCGGAAGCCGTCGCAGCCCAGACCCAGCCAGAAGCGCATCACGTCCATCATGGCGTTCAGCGTGGCCTTGGGGCCTTCGTCGTCGGGAGACTGCTGCCATGGGCGGGTGCGGTTATAGTAGCCGTAATTCAGCGCGGGCTGGCAGGTGAAGAAATTGATGGCGCAGGAGCCGTCTCGCTGGGAAATGCCCCGCAGGCAACCCATATTTTCCGGCGCTTCCCAGACGCTGTCCGTCCATACGTAGCGGTCGGTGTAGGCGTTCCGCTCCGCCTTCATGGACTCCCGGAACCACTCGTGTTCCACGGAGGTATGTCCCGGCACCAAGTCCAGCAGCACATGCATTCCCCGCTTGTGTGCTTCGGCAAACAGGCGCTTCAAATCCTCGTTCGTGCCGTACCGGGGCGCGACGCGGTAATAATCCGCCACATCATACCCCGCGTCGCCGAAGGGCGACAGGAAGCAGGGGTTGATCCACAGCGCGTTGCAGCCCAGCCCCCGGATATAGTCCAGCTTATTGATGATCCCCTGAAAATCGCCGATACCGTCGGCATTGGTATCAAGGAACGACTGAGGGTAAATTTCGTAAAATACAGCATTATCCAACCATTTTGGCATAAGAAAGACCCCTTTCTTTGTATCTGTGGGAATCATACAACCACACAGGGGCAATGTCAAGGCTGATTTGCGGAAAGAGAATTGTCTTTTCGCCGCTTCAATACCCCTTCTTGTCAACATCGTCCAGCCAACAGGCAAATCATTTTGACACGCATTCCTCCGCCGCGTGTGCCCTGTGGAGCAGGGCGTTCACCCCGAAGCTGAGCAGCAGCATTCCCGCCGCCACGCAGACCCAGCCGAAGCCCAGCCGGTACAGCGGCAGTTTTAATCTCACCGGGTGCAAATCCTTCATATTTTGTATCAGTTACCGCTATAAAGGAATCAGTATCTATTCCTTTTTTACTACCATCCGCACTACGAATCACTATTCCAAGTTGGTTCACCGGTGTCTTTCCACTCCCAAACCACTCCCGGATATTCGGACTCAATGTAATACTCCAAATATTAGCCTCAGATAAAGTCATCTTACATTTATCTTTGTTTTCTGCCCACTCTGCAGGCACGAATTGCCAACGACCTTCACTGACAACACCAATATGTACATACACATCTCCTTTATACTCATAGAGGGC